>OBCH01000026.1_pt1 | contig 48205 bp, 41 predicted proteins | sample 1495941 | NCBI WGS metagenome assembly OBCH01 (sample SAMN03418276, study PRJEB22391) | human gut metagenome | biome: human-gut; feature: organic feature; material: feces | host: Homo sapiens | place: Tanzania | collected 2013-01
GTTTAGCGTCTTTGTTTGCTAAATTTTGCGGCGGCATTTCGCCTTTTTGCATTTTTTTAGCGACTTCATTTGCCTTTATGTAGCCGTCCAAAGTGCGATTTGTAGGACCGCTGATGATGAGCGGGGTTCGCGCCTCATCGATTAAAATGCTATCAACCTCATCAACGATGACGAAATTATGCCCCCTTTGCACCTTTTCATCGCTGCTGAATTTCATATTATCACGCAAGAAATCAAAGCCAAATTCGTTGTTTGTGCCGTAAGTTATGTCGCACTCGTAGGCTGCTTTGTGGTCGCCGTCTGAGTTTGCGCTTGAAAGCACCACGCCCACAGAAAAGCCCAAAAATTTGTAAATTTCGCCCATTTGCTCGGCATCGCGCTTGGCTAGATAATCATTCACCGTTACGATATGAACGCCCTTGCCGCTCATCGCGTTAAGCACCACAGGCAAGGTTGCCACAAGCGTTTTGCCCTCGCCTGTTTTCATCTCGGCGATTTTGCCCTCATTAAGCACCATACCGCCGATGAGCTGGACATCAAAGTGGCGCATATTTAGCACGCGTTTGCTCGTTTCGCGCACTATGGCAAAAACCTCGCTCAAAATGCCGTCCATATCAAGCTCGCCGCTTATAACACCCTCTTTTAAGAGCGCAAATTCAGCCTTTAACTCATCATCGCTCATCGCTTGATACTTGTTTTCTAGGGCATTTATACGCTCCACTCGCTTGAAATACTTTTTAACTTCTCTGTCGTTTTTCGTCCCAAAGATTGATTTGATAAGGTTTAGAAACATTTTGCGCCTTTAAACTTAAATTTAAATTCAAATTATAACCTTAATTTAATAAATTTTGGCTACAATAACGCAGAAATTTTTAATTTTTGGAGCAAATATGAGATTTTTAGTGCTTTTGCTGCTTTTTTGCGGGCAGATTTTCGCGTTTAATGCCGAGTATAAGAGCTTTTCAAGCGATTTTACCCAAAAGATTCGCTCGATGAATTCGACTATCAACTACACGGGCAACTTTGTCATCACCCAAAAAGAAGCCTTTTGGAACTACAAATCCCCAGCCAAAAAGCAAATTTTCATCAACAACACCCAAGTTGTCGTGCTTGAACCTGATTTAGCCCAAGCCACATACAGCAAGCTCAGCGACACGCCGAATTTAACCCAAATTTTCAAGCAAGCCAAAAAAATCGCCACAAACAAATACGAAGCAAAATACCAAAAAATCACCTACACCATCACCATCGTAGGCAACGAAGTCAAAAGCATAGCCTACAAAGACGAGCTTGACAACGATGTCATCATCACCTTGCAAAACCAAAGGCGCAATGTGCCGATAAACAAAGCCATTTTCACGCCCAAAATCCCGCCAAACTTCGACATAGTGCGCTGAATTTAGCTTTTTGCTCGTGCTTTGTGCGGTGCTTGCGCTGAATTTTTAGCAGAATTTAAGCATAGTGTTAAATTTCATTGTCGTCAAAATGCCTTTGCTGAATTTTTAGTGAAATTCAAAGCGTGGTGCTGAATTTTCAAGTAAAATTTAGACGCAACAGCTTAATTTGCCTTGAATTTTAAAGCATTTTGCCTTAAAAATTCAAAACAACATTTGAATTTAAAGAAATTTTAAGCATAGCGAAAAGATTGTTAAATTTTAGGCAAAATTCAAGCCTTTTTGCTTAAATTTCGCCCAAAAATTTATCATCATTTTTAAGCGTTTTTGCCTTGAAAATTTTTAGGGCTTTATCGCATTTGCACGCCACAAAAGCCCAAATTCATCAAAGTGCTAAAATGTATTTAAACGCCAAAAATGCGCCACTTGCCAAAAGTGCAGCAGCGGGCAAGGTGATAATCCACGCCAAGCCGATAGGCTTCATCATCGCCCATTTAGCGTTGTGGTTGTATAAACCTATGCCGAGCACCGCGCCGATGAGTATGTGCGTGGAGCTGACAGGAATTCCAAACTGCGTTGCCAGCAAGATGATGATACTTGCGCCAAGTTCTGCGCTAAAACCTGTTGTCGGGCGGATTTCGGCTAGCTTTGAGCCGACTGTGGCGATGACTTCTTTGCCCAAAAACCAAAGCCCAGCTACCAAAGACACGCCAAACATCAGCATTACGGCAAATGGCACGGGCGCGCTCGGGTTGATACCGCCGCTTTTAAAGACATCTAAAATCGCCGCAAAGGGTCCAAGTGCGTTAGCTATGTCGTTTGCGCCGTGCGAAAAGGCAAAACTTGAAGCGGTAAAGATTTGAAACCACGAGAAAATTCTGTCGATAGTTTTGTTCAGCTCACTCTTTCGCACTATGCTCACAACGGCGTAAGTAACGATATAAGCGAGTATGCCGACTATAAAAATAACCCATATACTTTGCGCCACGCTCATAGTGCTAACCTTGCTAAGCCCCTTAAAAAAGAGCATTGATGAGATGATGACAGCTCCAACTGCACCCACAAGGGGTATGTGGCGTCTTGCCTCGCCGAAAAGGTCTAAATCCTTTTCTTTTTCTTTATACTCTTTCATTTTTTTCTTGTATGCGCTTTTTTCTTTTTCTTCTTCATCATCTAAAACAATCGCGCTTAACTCTTTGATTTGCTCACTTTGGGGCATTTGCTTAATGTTAGCAAAAAATTCTTCTTTGAATTTTTTTCTGTTTTGTTTGAGCTTTTTGATTTGGTCGTTTAGGGCTTGGGACGGGCTTAAAATCTTTTTGTGAATGTAAGAAAAAATACAATAAGACGCCACGCCGCCCAAAAGTGGCGAAAGCACCCAGCTCAACGAAATCCTGCCGATTTCCGCCCAATTTACCATAGACAAAGCCTGCGAACCGCTGAAATTCAGCACGCCCATCGTTACACTTGCGCCCACTATGCCGCCCACTATGCTGTGCGTTGTAGAGACGGGCAAGCCCTTTTTGGTAGCGATAAAAAGCCACACGCCCGAGCTTAAAAGTGCTGAAAGCATTATAGCAACGAGCAACATAGGGTTAAATTCATCGGGAAAAACGACTATGCCGCTTCGTATGGTTTTAGTAACTTCTCCGCCCGCAAACACCGCACCGCTTAGCTCAAACACAGCAGCGATGACAAGGGCTTGCTTTATGGTAACGGTTTTTGCGCCCACGCTCGTGCCAAAGGAATTTGCCACATCGTTGCCGCCTATGTTAAACGCCATAAAAATGCCAAAAACACTCGCTAAAATAAAGAGTATCCAGTGGTTGTCTGGCACATAATAATAGCCCCAAATGTAAAAGCACACTGCTGAGATAGCAAAGATAAAAAACGCGATGGCATTGTCCCTAAACAACGAAGTTTTAAGCATAACTCGCCTTTGTAATTTTTTGGGTATTGTAGCACTTTTTTTGTAAATTTAATCTAAATTTTAAGTAAAATCCACAAAAAAGCAACAAATTTGCCACTGCCCTTAAATTTTTACTCATTTTGTAAGATTTTGTGAGCGAAAATTAAGCATTTTAAGCCTTTTTTAAGGCTTAAATTCACTCTTTATTAAGGGCAAAACTTGCAAGCACCAAAGGCGCATTTATGGCTTAAATTTTGCCACAAGTTTGCAAATTTGCAAGCCTTGTAAATTTCTTTTTAGTTTGTGCCGCTACCGCCACTTGCTCCACTTGATGAGCTAGAAGTGCTTACTTTTGTGCTGCTTGTGCCGTATCCACTACCCACAGCACTTGTGTTTTCGCGCAAGGACAAGTCATAGCGCACGCCGCCCACAGGGTAGAAGTTAAAGCTAAAATACACGCCGTTTTTGCGTTTAGCGCTGATACCAGCACTTGTGAGCTGCGGGTCGGTGCGTTCTTTGTAGATGAGCGAGTAGTTCCAGCATTTGCGTTGATAGGTGTAGCCCACTTCCCAAGCGTTTAAATGCGCTCTTTGCGTATCAAACCACGCTCCTGCGATGAATTTATAGTTTATGTTGTAGGTATAATCAGCACTCGCCCCGATGAAGCTGTGCTTTTCAAGCGTGTTTAAGTCTTGTTTGATAAATTCGTTAAAGTCGTATTTGTAGGCGTGCGAAAAGTTGAAGTTAAATTTTCGCAAAGCGATTTCAAGGCTGCTTATGCTTTTAGTCCATCTTTGCTGCTCTTTGGAGTAGGTGCTTTCGTTGCTTAAAGCGACATTTGGGGTAAAAAAGTATTGCGCTAAATGTTTAAGCTGGCTGATTTTCATCGTTTGCGTGTCATAGGCTACATTTACACGCTGTTTGAATTTTTTTTCGCCCTTGTCGTTGTAGAAAAACTGCACGGCTTTGACGCTCAAACTCTCTTCTTCTTCGTCAAAATTTAAGAAATTTTGCGTTATCTCGCCCTTGCTAACGCCGTCCATTAGGTAGTTTGCGCTAAGATGAATGGTGTGATAAAAGCTATCATAAGGCTTGGCAAGCTCGGTGTAAAGCGTGAATTCGTGGTAGTTGCGGAGCAAATGCTCGCTTTTTATAGCGTGGCGCGTGTAGCCGACAAAAGAGCCATAGAGCTTTTCGCTGAATTTAAACTGCAAAAAATCATCAAAAAGCTCCAAGTGAAAATTCAGCGGTAGATTGAAATTTGCGACATTTGCGCCCACGCCCACTTCGCGCGTGTAGCGGTTGAAAGTCGCATCAAAAGAATACTGAATGTAATTGCGCAAAATTCCGCTTAAAAAGCGGTGATACTGCACGCTTGGCAGCTCTTGGAGCGTGTCTTTGTTGTTGAGCTTTGCCGTGTCTATGTAGTATTTGGCGTATGTGGCTAGGTAGTTGTTTTCATTAGCGATAAAATAGCTAAATTCAGAAGTAACAAGCGAAGTCAAATCCCTAAAATTTCGCGCTTCTAAATTCAAATAATCCACATCATTTAAGTAAATGCCATCTATCCAAACGCCTTCTTGTATATGCTCTCCCAAATCAAACAGGCTTTTGAAAAGGCTTTGGCGCGTGTAGCGCAGCTCTATGCCTTTGTGGAGCTGATTTTTAAGCCCTTCTCTCTCATAATAATCCGCCCGTTCTCTAAAAATACCACCATTTAAAGCCCCGCTAGAATGCGGCGAGTCCATAAAACGCAGCGTTGCGTAGCCGCCTATACCGCGATTTACCCGAATTTGCTGGCGATACTCTAAATCCCACTCATCATAAAAGGCTAAAAACAAGGGCTGGTTGTAGTAAAAGCCGTCATCGCGGTTGAATTCAAACTCGGGGATTAAAAGCCCGCTTTTGCGCGAAGTATCAAGGCTAAAACCAAGATAAGGCACATAAAAAACGGGCGCGTCTTTAACATAAAGCCTTGCGTTGTAAAGGTGCAAGTAGTTGTTCGTCCTGTCAAGCTCGCCTGTGGAAAAGCGGATTTTCCAGTCAGGATTATGCACATTGCAGCTTGAAACGGTGGAGTCTTTGCTGAGAAAAAGCGTGGAATTTAAGTCGCTTTGCCCGCTTTGAAACCACACTTCCATTTTGTTGTCAGCAAAAAAAAAGTCCTTAAAACTCGCTCTATCGCCGTCTAAATTTACCTTTGCGTAGCAAGAGTTAAAACGCTCGTTTTGATTGCGCAGCACGCTCACTTCGCCAAAAAGCTCGACATCACGGCTTGTTTCGTTGAATTCAGCCCTGTCAGCACTGATGAGATAGTTATCTGAAAAGATTAAAACGCTTGAATTTGCTTCAACCAGCTCGCCATTTTTTTGCAAATCATTTGCGTAAAAATCCACTTGCTCGGCGTTTAAAAAGCCCAAAAGCACGCTTAAAAAAAGCAAAATTCGAGTGAGCGTAAATTTATGCAAGTTCTATCACCAAGGTTTTAGCAGCGTAATCTTCCCACGCTTTTCGCAAGTCATTTCCCAAAGCCCACACAAAGCCAAGCGCGAAAGCTCCATCGCTCAAACGCTTCACGCCCGCTCTAATGGCACTTTGCGTGATATTTGGCTTATATAAGCTGCTCTCATCGACAATGCTGATTTTGCACGCCATTTTTCCAAGCGTTGCGCCGTAAAGAAAGGTAAAAACAAAGTCATAAGCAAACTGCAAGAGCAAAATCCCGCCCAAAAAGTTAGCCATCAGCATTTGGATTTGCGTTATGTCATCAAAACCCATCAACTCATCGGCAAAGATAAGCAAGATGATGGCTGAGATGATGAGATTGTCGATAATATAAGCCAGCACGCGTTTAGGAAAGCTCGCAAGGCGGATATTTTCGCGCTCTAATTTTTTTAGTGTTTCGTTCATCGATAAGCCTTAAAATGTGAATTTGTGAAATTATAAGCGAAATTAAGCAAAAATGTGGCTGAATTTGCAAGAATTTGCGTGGAATTTGCGTTGAAATTCACGCTGTAATTTGTGATGAAAGGGCGTTTTTGTGGCGCATTTGTTAAAGCAAGCCTAGCGCACTTTGCCCTAAATTTCACAAGGCAAAACGCCTTTGCGTGGCTTTTAAATTTGTGTGAAAAAAGGCAAAATGCGGGCGCGCTTTGAGCTTTTTTAAAATTCCACGCCCAAGCACGCAAGGCAAAAAAGAACCAAAAAAACAAGTCGCTATTTTTCATTTTAAAGCCTGATACGCAATGTCTGTGCGGTTTTGCTTGCCCGCAAATTTCACATTTTCGCAAAGTTTATAAGCATTTTGTTGTGCGCTTTTTAAAGTCGCTCCAAGCCCCACGCACACAAGCACTCGTCCGCCTGTGGCGTAGAGTTTGCCATTTTCCGCGCTCACGCCAGCAAAGGACAAATGCGTATTTTGCGGCACTTCGCCAAGTGAAATTTCAGCTTTGGGCGAGGCTTTGTAAGGGTAGTTTTCACTCGCACAAACCACGCCCACAGCAAATTCTTGCAAAAGCTGAATTTCAACTTGTGCGAGCCTTTGTTTCGTGCAAGCAAGCAGAATTTCGAGCGGATTTTTGATGAGTGGCATCAGCACTTCGCATTCTGGGTCGCCAAAGCGCACATTAAACTCTAAAACATAAGGCACGCCGCGCACTATCATCAGCCCCGCGAACAAAACGCCTTTAAATTCGTTGTTTTCAGCACGCATTCCCGCCAAAGTGGGCGCGATAATGTCCTTTTTAATGCTTTCTAAAAGCTCTTTGCTTGCAAGCGGGCTTGGGGCGTAAGCGCCCATTCCGCCTGTGTTTGGTCCCTTGTCCTTGTCTTTAAGTTTCTTGTGGTCCTGTGCGGCGGGCAAAAGCACGAAATCCTTGCCATCGCAAAGGGCGAAAATGCTTAACTCAAAGCCGTCTAAAAACTCTTCAATCACCACGCGCTTGCCCGCTTCGCCAAAACTTGCCCCGCTTAACATATCTTTTGCGGCGTTTATGGCTTCATCAACGCTTTGAGCGATGATGACGCCTTTGCCAGCGCAAAGTCCATCAGCCTTAACAACTATGGGAGCATTTAATGAGCGGATAAAATCACTTGCAACGCCTAAATCATCGGTGTTTAAAAATTTCGCTGTTTTTATGTGGTGTCTTTGCAAAAATTCTTTCATAAAGGCTTTCGAGCTTTCAAGCTGTGCGGCGGCTTTTGTAGGTCCAAATATAGCTAAATTCGCCTTTTCAAAGCTATCGACAACCCCACGAGCCAAAAAATCCTCACTTCCTACTATACACAAGTCGATTTTTTCAGCCTTTGCAAAGGCTGTCAGCTCGCTAATGTCCGTTAAATTTACATTTGTGCCAAGTTTGCTTGTCGCTCCATTGCCCGGGGCGAAAAAAAACTCAGCCCTATCATCTTCGCGCCTTATCGCCAAAGCTATGGAAAACTCACGCGCCCCGCTACCTAAAATCAAAATTTTCATTGAAATTTGCTCCAAAATGATGAATTTTTAGCGTTTAGGCTAAATTTGCAAGCTGAGTTTAAGCCTTTTTCGCTTAAATTCAGCCAAAAGCTAAATTTGCTCCAAATCGCCAAAAAGCCCAAATGGTCGTGAGTGCGTATTTGACCCCAAAAAGTCAAAGATACCGCTAGGCTGTCCTTAAAGGCTGCAAGTTCTCGCCTTTTGCAAGACTCAAACGACCCCACAGACACGGTGTAACAGCACAAATCGCAGTAAAAAGTAATGTGTTGGACCAAGAAACACTTGTATCGAGCCACTCAGGCAAAGGGCATTATAGCATTTTATCTTTAATGCTTGCTTAAATCACCTTAAATTTCGCCTTATCGTATCTGTCAAGGTTTTTGCCCTTTAAGATAATGTCCGCTGGGCTTTCCCAAGCGGTGTTTTGGTCGATATAAACTAAATCAAAGCTCTCATCTCTCATCATTTGCTGAAAATTTGTCTCTTTTGTGGCTGATTTTACCAAATAATACTCGCCCATTTCAAAGATTTTTATCTTTAAATCGATGATGAGTTCGGCGTCCGTGCTTACGATGAGAAATTTTTTGCGGTGCTGTTTGATGATATTTGACACATAAGAGTTGAGCCTTTGGTCATTTTCGTTGAGCTGATACTTGTCTAAACGGCTTAAATACAGCTCCGCAAAGCTTATCGTGCAAAAAGAGTTGCAAATGTTTTCCTTGCTAAAATACGAATTTTTAAGCCCCGCTGAACCAAGTGCTGCGGTGTAAATTTTCATATCCATCAAAGTCGCGCACACATCAAGGCTGGCGATTATCTTTTGAAAAAGCCGCTCACGCATTAGTTTAAAGGCTCGCTCAAAGGTTTCAAGGTGTTGGTTGTAAAAATCCACTCTCGCCTTTTCAAGCCGCTCGATATTTGCTTGAAACTGCACGGCTTCTTCGTTGAGCTTGACGATTTTATCTTGTCTAGCTTGAATTTTTTCTTTATCAGGGCGGGGTTTTTGCTGCTCGAAATTTACCTCCATTCTTGCGCTTCTTGCTTGAAGCTGGGCGCTTTTAAGCCTATTTTTTTGCGTGTCTATGGCGGTGGCTAGGGCTTGGTAATACACCTGTTCGGACAAAAACATTTCGTTGAAAATGCGCGTTATGTTGATATTTTTTTGTCTGTCTTTCATATCGTTGTATGAGGCTTCAAGCCTTGTTGTCGTGTTTCTAATCTCGGAAAATTCGCTTTGATTGAGCGAAGTCTCCATATAAAAGAGCGTGTCAAGGGCTTTGAGAATGAATTTTTTGCAAACAAAATAATTTAAAATCAGCGGTGGCTTTTTTTCAAGCGCGTCCATACTATTTTTTAGGCTATCCACAGCGGTGATTTCGTGTTTGAAATACTTTTGCACGGCTTGGGGAATCGTAGTGGCAAGGGGTATGTGGTCAAGCGTGTTAAAATCAGTCGTGCGGTAAATTTGGGTTACATACTCTGCACGCTTTGCCTGCACGACATTGTCAAGCTCATAATCACTCTCCGTGCGCCAAAAATCGTTTTCTGTAACAAAGTCGCCGTCTTTGAATTCTTGGAATTTCGATGGTTTGATGCTGGTAATGCGGTTTGTGGAGTCTGCGCTGAATTCGACAAAAATGCCTACACTTGGAATGCTCTTTTTGTCGTGCCAGCTTTGAGAGTTGAAATCAAAAAAGGTTTTTCTCAAATCCATAACCGTTCCACGCCCTGTGGAGTCGATATATACCATTATCTTGCCGTGCATTTCTAGCCTTTTGTCCTTTTTTCAAAAAAATTTCGTTCCCTGAAAAACTCAAAATTTTTCAAAGCATTATAGCATTTTTTAATAATTTAAGCTAAATTTTATGTAAATTTTTAGCCAAAAAACTAAACAAAATGCACCGCTACTCCCATTCTATCGTAGCTGGGGGCTTTGAGCTTATGTCATACACCACGCGGTTAATGCCCGCTACTTCGTTGATGATACGGCGGCTTATGTTTTCAAGCAGTTCGTAAGGAAGGTGCGAAAAACTCGCCGTCATACCATCGCTTGCATTTACCACGCGCACGCACACAGCATTATCATAAGTGCGGTTATCGCCCATCACGCCGACACTTTTGACATTTAAAAGCACGCAAAACGCCTGCCAAGTTTTATCATACCAACCCGAGCTTTTCAGCTCTTCGCGCAAAATGACATCAGCATTTCTTAAAAGCTCTAAATTTAGCTCATTCACTTCGCCCATTATGCGTATGGCTAGCCCGGGTCCTGGGAATGGATGGCGGAAAACTAGCTCTTTGCTAAGCCCTAACTCCAAGCCAAGCGCGCGCACTTCGTCTTTAAAAATTTCTTTAAGTGGCTCAATGAGCTTTAAATTCATCTTTTCAGGCAGTCCGCCTACATTGTGGTGCGATTTTATGGTTTTGCTCGCGCCCACAACTGAACTTTCGATGATGTCCGTGTAGAGTGTGCCTTGCGCGAGATATTTTATGCCCTTGTGCTTTTTTGCCTCCGCTTCAAAGACTTCAATAAAGGTGTTGCCGATGATTTTGCGCTTTTTTTCAGGCTCAACTACGCCTTTTAAGCGTTCTAAAAAGGTTTTGCTCGCGTCAATGGTGATTAAATTTATGCCTAAATTATGCCTAAACATTGTTTCTACCGCTTCTTTTTCGTTTTTTCGCAAAAGCCCATTATCCACAAAAACGACAACAACTTGCTCTTTTATCGCATTTGCCAAGAGTGCAGCCACTACGCTACTATCCACGCCCCCACTTACCGCACACAGCACCTTATCAGCCCCAACTTGCGCCTTTATAGCCGCACTTTGCGCCTTAGCAAAACTTCCCATATTCCAAGTGCTTTCGCATTCGCAAATGTATTTAGCGAAATTTTTAAGCATTTTTGCCCCAAATTCGCTGTGCTGCACTTCTGGGTGAAACTGCAAGGCGTAGAATTTGCGCTTTTCATCGCCAAAGACACAAAAAGGGCTGTTTTCGCTACTTGCTAGCACTTCAAAGCCATTTGGTAGGCTTTCAACCTTGTCAGCGTGGCTCATCCACACCACTTGCCTTTGGGGCAAGTCCTTAAAAAGCGGATTTTCGCGCGAAATTTCAATGCTTGCCTTGCCATACTCTTTATGCTTTGCTGGGCAAACGCTCGCGCCAAAGTGCTGTGCCATAAGCTGCATACCATAACAAACGCCAAGCACAGGCACGCCAAGCGTAAAAACGCCCTCATCGCAAAAATAAGCGTCTTTTTCATAAACGCTGGCTGGTCCTCCGCTTAAAATAATGCCCTTTGGGGCTTTTGAGCGGATTTCATCAAGGCTTGTGTTAAAGGGCAAAATCTCAGCATAAACGCCTTGTTCGCGCAAACGCCTTGCGATGAGCTGGGAGTATTGCGAGCCAAAGTCCAAAACCAAAATGCAGTCTTTTTTCATTTTTTTCCTTTTTGAGTTGAATTTTTGTTAAATTTTTGCGCTTTAAAACGCCATTTTACCATCTATTTAGCTTTTGATACGGCTTTACTTCGATAACAGAGCCATTATCATCACGCACAGGATAGCTCGGGTCGGCTTTGTTGCCACAAGCACCAAGCGTTAAACAAAAAAGTGCTATAATAACAATATGAAAAAACTTAAACAAACGCCAACCGTCATCGCCGAACTTATGCGAACTCATCGTTATCAACCCCTAAAAAAAATCTTTTTTGCGCAAGATTTTTTGCGCCTGATGAATCCAGCCCATCAAGCCCTTATCTCCAAAATCTTTATCAAAAACGATATTTTAATGATACTTGTTAAACACTCAGCCGCTTACCAAGAACTCAACCACGATGATACCAAAAAAAGCATTAAAATTCTCATAAAAATTTACACAAAAGCAAATCCTTTGAGTGAATTTGAGCGCATAAAATCAGTCAAAATCCTTACAGATAGGGACTTTATGCCAGCTTTAAAAAGTGGCAAAAAAAAGCAAAAATTTTTTTTAGAACTCTCAAAGGGCAAGTTTAAAAACCCTTTCAGCAACGAAATTCTTTTTGAAAAATTTGAAAAAATTCGCCAAGCGATACAAAATGCCAAGTGAAATGCCAAAAAATTTAAGTCAAAATTCCTTAAATTCATCAAATTTAGCCGCCGAGCTTAAAACCCTGCCCGAAAAGGCGGGCGTTTATCAGTATTTTAACGCTCAAAACCGCCTTTTGTATGTAGGCAAGGCGAAAAATTTAAAGCACAGAGTGCGAAGTTATTTTGTTTTCACGCCAAATTTAGCCCCAAACCCGCGAAATTCCTTACGCATACAAAAAATGCTTGCCGAGTGCGTGCATTTAGAGTTTATCACCACAGAATCAGAAGCCGATGCGCTCATACTTGAAAACTCTTTCATCAAGCAACTGCGCCCAAAATACAACATTTTGCTACGAGATGATAAAACCTATCCTTACATTTATGTGGATTTGAGCGAAAAATACCCGCGTTTTGAGCTGACAAGAAAGCTCATCAAAAAGCCCAAAATCAAATACTTTGGACCCTTTTTTAAGGGCGCAAGAGAGCTTTTAAACGCACTTTATTTGAATTTCAAGCTCAAACAAAAATCATCGTGCAAAAAGGCTTGTATCTTCGCTCAAATCGGGCGTTGCGCCGTTGTGTGTGAAGAAAAAATAAGTGTTGATGAATATGCAAAAATCGTTCAAGATGCCACAAATGCACTGCTTAACCCACATTTACTTTTGAAAAATTTGCAAAGCAAAATGCGCCTTTACGCGCAAAATGAAAACTATGAAGAAGCGGCAAAAATGCGTGATACAGTGGCTACAATCAAAGATTTGCAAGGAAAAATTCAAATCGACATTGCAAGGCTTGAAAATTTCAATGTTTTTGCGCTTGCAAAGGCTCAAAATACCCTTGCGCTCGTGCGTTTTGTCGTCCAAAATGGCAAAATCATCAGCGCACAGCATAAAATTTTTAGCGTAAAAGCCGATGAATGCGATGAAAACGAACTTTACAAGCAGGTGATTTTAGAAAGTTTTAGCGTTGATGAGCCTGTAAATTCAACGCAAATTTATGTTTTGCAGGATTTTGAGGACAGAATTTTGGTTGAGGAACTTTTATCGGCAAGATTTGGCAAAAAATTTGACATAAAAGTAGCTAAAATAGGCGAAAAAAGGCGGATTTGCGAGCTAGCACACAAAAACGCCTTGCAAAATATCAAAAATCACCGCGCTAATGATAAATTCGAGCTTTTAAACGAGTTAAAAGAGTTTTTTGAGCTTGAAAATTTGCCCCAAGTGATTGAAATTTTTGACAACTCACATTTGCAAGGTGTGGCAAATGTCGGTGCTATGGTAGTTTTTAAGGATACAGAATTTGACAAAGGCTCTTACAGACGCTATCATTTGCACTTTGCAAACGAGTTTGAGCAGATGAAAGAGCTTTTAACAAGGCGCGCTAAGGACTTTGACAAGCTTGCAGCACCTGATTTGTGGCTTATTGACGGGGGTGCGACCTTGCTAAAACTTGCAAGGGAAGTTATCAAAAGTAGCGGGGCAAATGTGGATATTTTAGCCATAGCCAAAGAAAAAATAGACGCCAAAGCTCACCGCGCAAAGGGCGGCGCAAGGGACATTTTGCACTCTTTTAAGGGCGAATTTGCGCTGAGTGTAAGCGATAAAAAACTTTTGTTTTTGCAACGCCTGCGCGATGAGGCGCACCGCTTTGCGATAAGTTTTCATCAGCGCACCAAGCAAAAGGCGGATTTGCAAAGCTCAAAGCTCAAAAATTTAGGACTAACTGATGGGCAAATCGCTAAACTTTTAAGCTATTTTGGCAGCTTTGAAGCCATTTATAAAGCAAGTTTTGACGAGCTTAAAAACGCGACAAATTCAAGGATAGCCGCAAAACTACGCAAAATTTAATTTTAAGAGCAAATAAATTTCACTCAAACGGAAGTGCGATTTGCTTGCTCGCATTTACTTTTTATGTTATAATGGCACAAAGCATAAATTTAAGGGACACAAATGAATTTTTTAGAAGCATTAAAACAAGAGTATGCAAACATAGCCTACACAGAAAATAACGCTCGGGCGTATAAATCAACGGGAAACAAACTGCTTGATTTGTTTTCTCGTATGAGCGTTTCGAGAAGTTTTTTGAAAAAAGATGAAACGGGCAAAAAGTATCTTGATGATGATATACTCAATCTTTGCTTGGTTTCTTTTGATGAAAGCCCTATTTTAACTCTGCAAGCCATTATTTACGCAAGAGACATTTTAAACGGACAGGGCGAAAGAGACACGAGCAGACAAATGCTTATCAGCCTTATAAATTCTCGTTGCGAAGGAAGGGTAGAGCTGTTTGAAAGGACACTTGTTGCCTTTAAGGAACTTGGCAGATTTGATGATTTGGTTTGTGTTTATATGGGCGTAGAGGATAATTTAATCAAAAATTACATTATCCAAATCATCAAAACACAGCTAAAAACCGACACTGCTGCGATGATAAAAGGTGGCGTTGTGAGCTTGCTTGCTAAATGGTTGCCATCTGAAAACACTTCATCAAAACAAACAAAACAAGCCGCAAAAGCCATAAGAAAGGCGCTAAATTTAGACTCTGCCGAGTATAGAAAAATTTTGACAAAATTAAGGGCACAGATAAAAATAATCGAAAATAAATTAAGAATAAAGGATTATTCATTTGATTATGAAAGCGTTCCATCACAAGCTATGCTCAAATACACAAAAGCCTTTAAAAGAAATGATTTGGCTAGGTTTGAAAGCTATTTAGACTCTTTAAGCAAGGGCGAAAGTAAGGTAAATGTTAAGACCTTGACCCCTGCAAATGTAATTTACAAAATGGCACAAGATAACGGCGAAAACAAGTCATTATTTAACGCTCAATGGAAACAAATGCTTGAAAATTTCGAGTGTTTAAACGGCGTTGATGCGATTGTCGCAGCGGATGTTTCAGGGTCGATGTATGGAGGCGGAGAATGTCCTATTTATGTGTCGATAGGACTAGCACTCTTTTTTGCATACAAAAATACAGCAAAATACAAGGGGCATTTTATTGATTTTTGTGGCAATTCGCAGATACACGAGCTTGATTTGTCAAAGGATTTGTGGGTTAATTATAATTTGATTTTAAATTCATCAAGGGATATGAACACAAATGTTGATTCTGTGTTTAAAGCCTTGCTAGATAGTGCTATAAAGCATAAAATTTCACAAAAAGACTTGCCAAAATACCTTATCATCATCAGCGATATGGAATTTGACGCGTGCAGTTATGATGACAATGAAGTAAATTTCAACTCTTGGAAAAAGCGTTTTAAAGAAAATGCTTATGAACTGCCTATAATAGTGTTTTGGAACGCTGCAAATCGAAACAACATTTCGCCCGCACAAAAAAACGACAGCGTGATAATGCTATCGGGCAGAAGTCAAAATGGATTCAAAACGCTCAATCTCATCGAAAAATGTGGTATAATAAAACCCGAAGAACTAGCTTTAAAAGCAATGGTTGAGACTTTGAAAGGCTATGATAGGTATTTTGAATAAAGTTGCGGACAGCTATTTTATGCTCTGAAACCATAAGTCGAGAAAAAGCAAAACTCGAAAGCAACTTGTTTTTCAAAACAACTTATCATTTAAGGGGCGAAATTTTGCGTGCAATCGGCGAGTAAAAGACGCGAACAGCTATTTTTATGGATTGTGGTTCAAACTCGTGTCTTGTAAGAATTTGTCAAGCGATAAAGCTTTTACAATGCTTGCATAACAAATGCTTTATCGCCACGCTATGGCGCGTTGCCACACGCAAAACTCGCTTGTTTTTTTGCTTGCGATGACAGATTGCGAGTAAAATAAATTCTATAATGGATTAACATACGATTTTGCAAAAAATTTATTCGCAAAGATGGATTTTTGTCGTTTTGAGCTTTCGCTAAAACACAAAAATTTTCAAATCATTGCCATTTTGAGCCTTTTGCAAAAGGCGACCCAACGGATTGCAAGCCACAGCAAAAAATATCCTTTTGTCATTTTGAGCGTAGCGAAAAATCCATAAATTCAGCAATCCACTCTCCGTTTTTTGTATAGATACTTCGCCAAAGGCTCAGTATGACAACTAATAAGTCAGTATGACAAGATATTTATAAGAGGTTTGCCTGATTTTTATGGATTGTCCTTGCTCGCCCACGCTCACAAAGACGATTTAAAAAAGAATTTATAATCACAAATTCACGCACTTTTTTCGCAAAAGCCCAAAAAACAAGCCCCTAAAACACTATGGTTTTGTTGTTTGAGATGAAAATTTTATCCTCAAACACCAAGTCAAGTGCCTTTGAAAGCACATTTTTTTCGACATTTTGCCCCGCTTTTTTCATATCAAGCCAGCTGTCCTCGTGGCTCACATTTAGCACGGCTTGCGTGATGATGGGACCTTCATCAAGGTTGTTATTGACAAAATGCGCCGTTGCGCCGATGATTTTCACGCCCCTTTCAAAGGCTTGTTTGTAGGGATTTGCGCCGATAAAAGCGGGTAAAAATGAATGATGAATGTTGATGATTTGTCCCTCAAAATGCGCGACAAATTCGGGCGATAAGATACGCATATACTTTGCAAGCACGATATAATCGAACTTGTATTGTTTCAAACATTCCAAAATAAGCTCCTCGTGCGCTTGTCTGCTTAAATTTTCGCTCTTTATGCTGTGGTAAGGCAGCTCAAACTTCTCTACCAAGCCGCAAAGCTCGTCATAGTTGGATATAACGGCTTTAATGTTTGCCAAAAGCTCGTTGCTGTAATGCTTTATCAGCAAGTCCCCCAAGCAATGCGCCTCTTTTGTCGCAAAAATCACAATGTCCTTTTTTTGCTTTTCATAAAGCTCCACTCGCGTTTTAGCGGGCAACATAGCCTTTAAAGTGCCTACAAATGAGCCTTTGTCAAACTCGCCCTCCAAAATCGCACGGAAAAAGAAAAGCCCCTCGCCCACGAATTCATCGTTTTTGACGATATTGAGCTGATATTTGAAAATCACATCGGCGATGCGGTAAATCAAGCCCTTTTCATCGCTCGTGGCGATTTTTAGCACAAATTGTTTCATTTTATCCCCTTTAAATAGGCTTTTAGCCACTCATTTTTGCGTTTTTGTATCTGCTCGCCTAACTTCTTGCCCGAAAAGCCTAAATTTTCAAGCTCTTGCGTGTCAATTTGCGCTCGCAACGCCTTATCATAGAGCTTTAAAGCCCTTGCTCTTTGCACTCTTTTTTCGTCCCAAAGCCCAAGCCAGCTTTTTAAGGGCATTTGCAAGGCGATTTGAGCTAAATTTAAATCACTCACTTCATCTTTAAAAAAGGGCTGTTTTGCGGCGTTTAAAAGCTCTTTTTTAAGCTGTGTTTTTGCGAAAAAATCCTTTTTTTCAATGCCGAAAAAATTTAAATAAAGATACAAAAACAAGCCCTCATCGCTGATAAATTCGCGCGCCCTTTCAAGCATTTGCCTAAATTTAGCGGCGTTTTCGCACTTTGTGCTGTCATTTAAAAGCACGACTTGCTCTAAATTCAGCTTTTGCAAAGCCTCAAAGCCACGCTTTAAATTCTTTGCCTTAAAAAATTTATAAAGTTCAGCGTTGATTCTATCCCTACTCAAATCCCTTGTATCCATAGTTTGCATAAATTTCAAACTCTCATCGGCGATTTTTAAATCAAATCTTGCTACAAAATGCACCGCTCTAAGCACGCGCAGGCTGTCCTCTTTGAAACTCTCATCATCGATATGCCTTAAAATGCGGGCGTTTAAATCCTCTAACCCGCCGTAAAAGTCCAAAAATTCATCGTTAAAAACGTTTATCATCATAGAATTTATGGTAAAATCCCGCCGCCTCGCTCCAAGCCTTTCATCATCGCAAACGCTTACTTCAAAGCCCTTGTGTCCGCTTCGCACCTTGTTTTCCGTGCGGGCAAGGGATAAGTCGTAATTTTTAAATTTATACACAAAAAAGCTCTTACCAAAGCCATTTGCGCCAAGTTTTTGCATAAGAGTGTCGAAAAATTCAGGCTTTATGTCATAAATTTCTATGTCAAAGTCGTAAATTTCGCGTCCTAAAAGCATATCACGCACGCTACCGCCTACCAAATAAGCCCTTTTGGTGTGCGGAGCTAAGAAATCAGCGATGAATTCAAGCTCGGCGTTATTTTTTAAGCTTATCTTCGATACTTGCAAGCAAAAACTCTAAAAAATTGATAGTCAAATCAAGTCTAGTCTCTATGTCTTCATACTCTGCGGCTTTTAAACCCTCGAAAAGCACTAAAATACGCTCTTTGACATTGTTTAAAAACCTTGCCTCGCTGCTGCTAGGCACATAGCTCGTGCCGACTTGCAACTCGCTCGGGCTTTTGTATGATGGCGCAAAGTCGATAACTTCGGCATTTTGCCTAGCACTCTTGCGCTCAAAGCCTTGTGAGTCTTTACTTGGCTCATCATCGTTCATCTGTTTGAGCGTTTTTTGGGTAGCCTCATAAGCCTTTTGTAAATCCTGAATTTTCATATTTTTATCAACCACCTTTTAAATTCGTTGATTTCTTCTTCGCTTTGCATTGTGTTGAAAAAGTCGAGCATTTGGGTGTTTAAGTCCTTGTGCTTGCCTCCAAGCCCGCTCAAACGGCGCACAGCGTCAATGGCGTCTTGATTGTTTGGCTCGTTTTTTAAAATGTTTTTATAAATCTCCAAAGCCTCATTTTTCAGCCCCTGTGCCTCGTAAATAGACGCTTCTGTCATCGTTTGCTTCGCCTTTTTCATCTTGTCCCTCAAAAATTTACGCTAATTGTAGCAAAAAAAGTTGATTTTTGAAAATTTTAGCTCATTTTGCTCGCTGATTATACGCAAAATTTGGATTTTAGTAAAAATTTATGAATTTTGTGCTTGTAAAATTCCTTTTGAAAGAGATAAAAATTCATATAAAAAAGTCAAATCGTTATCAAAATTGTGCTAGAATTTTTCTTGCTTGAAAATTCTTTTTTGTTTTAAGGTAAAAAGTGAATTTTAGGCATTTTGCGATGAAGTTGCGTAAAATTTAAGTCCTTTGTGCTGATTTACAAATCACAAGCCGCAAAGAGCTAAATTTTGGGCTTTGGCTTGGATAAATCAAACGCAAAGGTAAGTAAAGTTAGAAATTTACAAAGGCTTTCAAAATGCCTTTGATTTTGAGAAAGAGTTGAAATTTGAGTATTTATTTTGTGCATTTTTTTGAGTGCTTTTTGCCCCTTGTTTTTGTGCTAGCCTTTGTGCGTGTAAAGGGCTTGTGGCAAGTGTTTGCGAGCTTTTTTATAGGCTTTTTGTTTGCTTATTTTGCCTTTTTTATCGCCGCAAATTCCTTGCAAACAAGCGCACTTTATTTTTACGCAAATATCCTTTTTATCGCTTGTGGCGTTGTCGCTTTTGTGTTGAGCGTGCTGAAATTTGAGCTTTTACTCATAAGGCTTAGCCTGATAACGCTGATAAGTTTTGCCTTTGGCGTGAGATACTTTTATATAAGTCAAGATTTTGCGGTATTTACAAGCTCTTTGCTTGACACGCAAGCCGTTGTTTCGATGGCTTTCATCGCTTTGGCTTTTGTGTTGTGCTTGATACTCTTTGTTTTTATGCGTTTTAACCTTAACTTAAAGCCTAAATTTAGCCTTTTTGCACTCTTTGTGGTGCTTTTGTGTGAGATAAATAGGGCTTTATCCAGCGTTTTACTCATCGCCTTGCGAGAAAATTTCATCACAGACACAAAAGACGGCGCGTTTTTAAATTTCATCGCTCAAACACAGCACTACTCGGACTTTGCCATTTATCTTTACCTTGTGCTTGCGCTTGTGCTGAGCTTTTCTTGCCTTGCCTTTCGCCCCAAATACTTACAAAAACGGCATTTGTTTGACATAGAGTTTCGCCAAAACGCTGCAAAGACAAGCGCGATTAACGCTTATTTTAGCGCAAGCCTTATAAGCTCGGTGCTAGCCCTTTGTATCATCTTGTATTTTAGCCTTGTATCAAGCAAACCGATACAAATTGACGCCCCAAAAGAAGTGCTGCCAGATGATAGCGGGCTTTTCGTCTTTGACATAGAGCTTTTGCGCGACAACGCCTTGCACCGCTTCGCATACATAACGAGTGAGGGCAAGGTGGTGCGCTTTTTTTTACTCAACAAACGAGAGGATAGGGACTCGCCTGTGGCGGTGTTTGATGCGTGTATGATTTGCGGGGATATGGGCTACATTAAGCGCGGCGGGGAGCTGATTTGCATAGCGTGCAATGTGCGGATTTTCCTTTTGAGCGTGGGTAAAGAGGGCGGGTGCAACCCGATACCCCTTAAATACGAGTTTGACGGAGAAAAAATCACCATAAAGCTCGAAGATGTCATCTACGGGACAAATTTTTTCACTGAAATCAAAGAAGTTTTGGTAACTGACCCTGTTTCAAAGACGAAAATTCTCAACTCAAAGGCTGAATTTTCCTATCTTTACAAGGGGCTGACTTATTATTTTGCGAGCAAGGACAACTACGAAGCCTTTGTAAATGAGCCTGAAAGTTTTGTAGATAGCAATCAAAGTGCGAAATTTAGGGCGCAAGGTTATGGAGAGATATAATGCTGTGGGCGATGATAAAAAATTCGATTTTTAAGAACAAAATTCAAAAATCTTTGGCTTTTTTAACCTGCTTTTTAGCGACTTTACTTTTGTGCGCTATGCTTAACATAACGCTTGGCATAGGCAACGAAGTAGGCAAACAGCTGCGAAGCTATGGTTCAAATATCATCATCTTACCCAAAGGCTCAAATTTAGCCATAGAAGTAGGCGGCGAGCTTTATGAACCGCTGAAAAATAAAAGCTACTTAAATGAAAGTGAAATTCATAAAATCAAAGAAATTTTTTGGCGCAACAATATCACCGCCTTTGCGCCCTTTTTAGAGGGCAAGGTGATGATGAAGCCCGCAAAAAGCCCGCAAAATAGCCACGCAAACGATGAGCTTTCACAAGAAGTGCTGATACTTGGCACTTATTTTGACAAAAGCATAGAAATCGCTGATGAAGAGGGGTTTAGCACGGGCATAAAAACGCTTTATCCTTTGCTGAAAATTGACGGAGCGTGGATAAAAGATGATGATACCGAAAGCGTAATGCTTGGCGATGAATTTGCTAGGCAAAATGCCCTTAAAATAGGCGATTTCATCAGCTTAAATGGCAACAAAGTGCAAGTTTTAGGTATTTTACACAATGCGGGCAAAAACGCAAACAAAATCATCACAAGCCTAAATTTAGCCCAAATTCTCTTAAACAAACAAGGCTTGTTCGCACGCGCAGAGGTTTCAGCACTCACCATACCCGAAGATGACTTGTCCTTAAAGGCTAGGCGCGACACAAGTGCCTTAAATCAGGTAGAATTTGACAAGTGGTATTGCTCGGCGTATGTAAATTCCATAGCTTATCAAATCGAAGAGGACTTAAAAGGCGCAACCGCTAAGCCCCAAACAGCTATCAGCGATGCCGAAAGCCTAATCATAAGCAAAATTCAAGCCCTTATGGCGCTCACAGCCCTTATTTGCCTTGTCGTGTCAAGCATAGCCATAGCAAGCCTAATGAGTAGCGAAATCCACGCGCGCAAAAAAGAAATCGGGCTTTTAAAGGTGCTTGGTGCGAACGCTTTTCAAATTTATGTGATTTTTGCGGGCGAAAATTTGCTTGTCGCCCTACTTGCCGCACTTTGTGGCTTTGCTTTTGGCGTGGGATTAAGTCAAATCATCGCTTTAAGCATTTTTGGCTACACGGTTGCCACAGCTTTCATCGCACTGCCCCTAGCCCTTGTCTTTGCGGCGTTTGCGGCACTTTTGGGCTGCTTGTTTGCACTCAAAGATATAGTTCATCTCTTGCCCGTGCAGGTGCTTTATGGTAAATAATTTTCTAATCACACAGCTTTTCAAAAGCCTTATTTTTTCAGCAAGGCGCGTCTTTATCATCGTCCTTGCTATCTTCATCTCAGCCCTTGTCAGCTCGGCTTTTTTAAACATTTATTTTGACCTTGATACTAAACTTTCAAAAGAGTTAAAAGCTTATGGGGCAAATTTAAACATTTTACCAACAAAAACCAACGAACTCATCAACAACCACGCCCTTGAAAAACTCAAAGGCGAACTTGGAGCAAAAAACCTAACACCCTATCTTTACGCCTTTTTAAGTGTCGATGGCAGCCACACACTCGTGCTTGGAACGGATTTTAGCTCTTTAAAGCTCACAAAACCCTTTTTGCAAGCCGTTGAGGGCAGCTTTTCGCTGGGCGATTTTGACGAAAATTCAGCCTTTATCGGCAAGGATTTGGCCACAAAGCTCATCAGCGCCAACAAACAAGACAGCTTGCAGGGTTTAATCGGGCGAGAATTTGAAATTTACGGGCTTTTGGGCGAAAAAGCTGTGCTTAAAATCAAAGGCATAGTCTCAAACAATGATGAATTCGATACTCTCTTTTTAGCTCCGCTTGCTGTGGTGCAGAATTTAAGCGCACAGACAGGTATAAACTACGCTAATGCCCTTGTTTATGGTAGTTTTGATGAAGTAAGCGCGAAAGCAAGGGCGTTAAGCGATGATGAAGTGAGCGTAAAACCTATCTCATCTGTATCTTTAAGCGAGGCTTTGGTGCTTGAAAAGCTCAAAGCCTTAATGTTTCTCATTGTCCTTGTGGTGCTTGTCATCGCCTCCACAAGCGTAAATACCACTTTAAGCTCGATTATCTTTTCGCGCAAAAAAGAAGTGGCGTTGCATTTGGCTTTGGGGGCTGGCAAAAAGGACATCGCAAAGCTCTTTGGACTAGAATGCCTTGTGCTAGCCCTTGTCGCTTCGGTGTTGGGCGCGGTTTGCGGATATATTTTAGCTCAAATTTTTGGCTACATTATCTTTAACGCAAGCGTTGATTTTAGGCTCAAAGCCGCAGTTTTGGCAGTTTTTGTGTCGCTTATCTTTGCTTTTTGTGCGGCGTTTTTTCCTATAAAAAAGGCTTTGAAAATCAATGTTTGCGAGAATTTAAAAGGAGAATAAATGAAAGAGATTATCAAAATTTCGCATTTATGCAAAAATTTTGGTGAGGTAAAAGCCCTGCAAGACATAAATTTCAGCGTTTTGCAAGGGCAGTGGCTAGCCATAATGGGACCAAGCGGTAGCGGTAAATCCACGCTTTTAAACATTTTATCTTTGATGGACGAGCAAAGCAGCGGGGAGTATTTTTTAGACGGCACAAATGTGCAAAGCCTTGATGAGAGCGCAAAAATCAAAATCCGCCGCGAAAAAATCGGGCTGATTTTTCAGCAGTTTCATCTCATACCCTATCTAAACGCCCTTGAAAATGTGATGCTGGCGCAGTTTTATCATTCAAGTGTCGATGAAGAGGACGCTCGTGCCGTGCTTGAAAAGGTAGGTTTAGCGCACCGCTTAAAGCACCTGCCAAGCGAGCTAAGCGGCGGCGAACAGCAACGCCTTTGCATAGCACGCGCACTCATCAACAACCCCGAGCTTTTGCTCGCCGATGAACCCACAGGAAATTTGGACGAGGCAAACGAAAAAATCGTCCTTGACCTTTTAAAACAGCTTAAAAACGAGGGCAAAACCATAGTTTTAATCACGCACAACGAAACGCTGGGCAAGCAAGCGGACACAATGATGATTTTAAGACACGGGGTGCAAAATGCGTGAATTTTTGAAAGGCAAATTCAAAATTTTGAGTGAATTTAGGAAATTTTTTGTGAATTTTGGGGCGTTTTTACTCATCGCCTTTGCTCTAAATGGCTGTTTTTCAAGCTCCACAGGCGAGGTAGGCAAAAAAGCCCCGCAGATTGCTGCTAAAAATTTAAGCGGACAAGAGGTGAAATTTGATGAGAGCAAAGTCGTGGTGCTGGTGTTTTTTGAAAAGGGTTGTGCTGCTTGCATAAAGGAACTGCCTTTGCTTGATGAGTTTGCATACGAGCAAAGAGACAAACTCCAAGCCATAGCGATAAATTCAGTCGATGAAGTGCCTAGCATTGTGGTGCTTCAAGCACAATACTCTCTTTACAATGTCGTTTTAGCCAAAGATGATTTGGATATTTCGTGGCAAAGATATGGAATTTTCGCCTTGCCAACCACTATCATCATCAAAGATGGCGTTGTCATCGAGCGTATAACGGGGGACAAAGGGTGGGAAAATCTACACTCCAAGCTTTTGCCCTTGCTTTGAGCCTGTTTTTCGCGGGCTGTTTTGACAACAAATTCGCTACCACAGAGGACAAAGCCTATAAATTCAGCTTTAACGGCTTTGAAAAGCGTTTGAGCTACGGCGAGAGCAAGCCTTATGCGCTGGCGTTTTTTACGAAAGATTGCGCAGTTTGTGTGGAGCAAATCCGCATTTTAAACGCGCTACAAGGGCGTTTTGAGTTTGAATTTTTAGCTGTGTTAAAAGACGCGCGAGACAAAACAGACGCAAAACTTTGGGCGCAAAGCAAGAATTTAGCCTTGCCGCTTTTTTTTGAGGCAAGGGCGAGTGAGTTTTTAGCCCGTGCTGTCGGGGGCATTTACGGCGTGCCTGTCATCGTTTTTGTCGATGAAAAGGGCATTTTAGGCAAAAAATTCATCGGCTTAACCCCGCAAAGCGTGCTGGAAAAAGAGCTGGCAAACGCTACCTTAAAGCCTTGACGATTTATTTTTGAAAATTTAAGAAATTTTAAACATTTTTGGCACACTTCTTGCTTATTATATTTTAAGTAATCTTTTTAAAAAGGAGAAATGATGAAAAAGATTTTAGTTGCAATGTTTGCGTTATGTGGAGTTTCACAAGCGGACATTAACCCTGTGCCTTCGAGCGTAACGAATTATAATGGTATGAATTTAAATCATAACATTTATGCTTACGCCTATATAGATGTGCCTATGGGCAGGGGTATAGTAGGCTCTGTCGTCATAGGTGGTGCGCAAGCAAGTGGTTGTCAAAACGAAAGAATAGTTGGCACTCCAAGTTCATACCAAGAAGTTTGCCCCATAGGTAAAAAGGAATCTTATGAGCAGTCTGTTGATATCAAAGTGTTTAAAAACAGCCAAGTTATTGATACTGCAACCATTGTTTATAGCAAATCATCAGTAAGGCGAACAAGATAATGACAAGCGCACTCGCATCCGATAGCAAGGGCTGCTATCGATGCTCTGACTTTGCTCTTAAAGCCTATGGCATTGATAAGGCAAGTTTTAGTAGCGAGACAAATTTCAAAAGAGCCATAGAAACTACTTTTGAGCGTGATATATCTTTTGGTTTTATGTGTGGTTATAATGACAAATATGATTGTGTCGGTATCGATTACTTGCCAAAGGAATTGCATAAAACCTTTCTTAAAGCCTTTAACGATACTTATGAGGACAAAAGTCCAGCGGTGAAGTCCTATGCTTTGAGTGCTTTTAATGAAATCGTGAAAAATTCTTGTATAACTTACAATAAAACTTTTAGCAAAGAGCTTGAAAATTATGCTGAAAGGACATTAGGAAAGTGCGTTGAGCGCTTTCAAAACGCTTTTTTTAGCGAGGATAAAAAAGATGAACTAGCCCTTTTTCGTCAAATGTGTAAAAATTTTCTCGACAGCTTAGGCACTTTGGCAGATAAGGCGATATTGCGGGATAATGACACAAGCACGCTTTATCCGCCAAATTTTACGGCGCAAAAGCAAACCCTTGCGTTTGAGGCAAATTATCAGTTTGTTTTAAGTCAAAAAACCCAGCAAATCGCCCAAGAAAAAGACGAGATACTTTTGCGACTTTTAAACCCACAAGATAGCCTTGATATAAAGGCTTGAATTTACGCTTTTTCAGTAAAATTTCGTTTCAAAAACTACAAAGGCGTAAAATGAGACGAGATGAATTTAAATGCGATGATTTCGCGCTTATCAAAACTATGCTTTCGCAAATGCCCTTTGGGACGATGGTTATACCCGACACGCCCTTGCCATACGCCGTGCCGATAAGCTTTTGCTTTGATGAAAATTACGCTACAAAAGGCGGCATTTACTTTCACGGCGCGGGGAGTGGGCGTAAATTTGAGCTTTTAAAAAACGAACCAAGCGTGGTATTTAGTGCGGTAAAGCCTTATTCTTACATACCTTTTTGCTTTTTAAGCGGCAAGATGACACCCACGCAGTTTTTCTTTTCGGTTTTGATTGAGGGGCGTTTTGAAGTGGTGCAGGATTTAGCGCAAAAATGCGAGATTTTAAACGCCCTTGTTCATAAATACGAGCCGCAAAATGCTGATTTTCGCCTTGAAAAAAGCCCTTTTGCGGGAGCGCAAAAGCACACTTTTGTCGGTGTCATCAAGGTAGAAAATTTAAGCGCAAAGGCAAAATTTGGGCAAAATATGAGCCAAGATGCCTTTGATGATTTAATGCTTGACTTACAAAAGCGAGCTGACACGCTTGATAAAGACACCTTAAATTTAATGCAAAATTTTGCAAAAGATAAGAGATAAATTCAGCTTTAAATTCAAAGAATTTAAATTTAAAATTCAAAGTTTAACCTTAAATTTAAAGCTCAAATTTAAAATTTAAAACTCAACTTTAAAATTAAAATTTAAATTTAATTTTCAAGGGCTAAAACTTAAAATTTAAAATGTCAATCTTAAATTCAAAGGCTTAAATTTAAACATTTAAAGTTTGAATTTAAAATTCAAAATTTAAAACTCAACTTTAAATTTAAAGCTCAAATTGAATTTAAAAATTTAAAACTTACTTTTAAAATTCAAAGCTCAAACTCGAAATTCTCAAAGCCAAAATTTAGATTTTAGTTCAAATTTTAGGCTCAAATTTAAGAATTTAAGCCTAAAAATTTAAAGTCTAAATTTTTAATTTTCAAAGCCTTAAATTTAAAATTCACACTCATAAAGCTAAATTTTAAGCTCTAAAATTTAAAATTCAAACCCACAAAAACCCATAAATTTAAATTTCAAACTCACAAATTTTCAAGCATTTTTTCATAAGCCTTTTTCGTGCCAGCGCCCACTTCGCCAAAAAGGCTCACCACCACGATGATGGCACTAGCGCACAAAAAGCCCGGCACAATCTCATAGATAGGAAAATCAAGCCAAGCCGCAAAGAAATTCTTGTAAAGCACTACCACAGCAGCACCTGTTATCATTCCTAAAATCGCCGCTAGCCTTGTCATCTTGCTCCAAAAAAGCGAAAAGAGCATTACAGAGCCAAAGCTCGCTCCAAAGCCCGCCCAAGCATAAGCGACTATGCTTAACACGCTTGAATTTTTGTCAGTTGAGATGACAAAGGCGACGAGTGCCACGAGCAAAACGCCCGCTCTACCTAAATTCATCACCGTAACAGAGCTTGCTTCTTTGTTGAAAATGCGTTTGTAAAAATCCTCCGCGATAGTCGAGCTTGAAACAAGCAGTTGTGAGCTTGCCGTACTCATAACGGCTGCGAGTATGGCTGAGAGCAAAATGCCTGCTATCCAAGGGTTAAAGAGTAATTGACTCATCACGATAAAAATCTTTTCAGGGTCGCTTAATGAAAGCTCAAATTTAGCTACATAAGCTATGCCTAAAATGCCGATAAAACAAGCTCCAAGCAGGCTTATCGCCATCCAAGAAATGCCGATGATAGTAGCTTGTGGGATTTCTTTTGTCGAGCGAATCGACATAAAGCGCACCAAAATATGTGGCTGCCCAAAATCCCCAAGCCCCCAAGCCAGAGCCGAAACGATAGCCACCCAGCTCAAACCCTCGCCCATAGAAAGCGCATTTGGCTTTATCTGTTTTACTATGCTAAACGCTTCATTAAAGCCACCCAAATGATAAAGCATCACAGCAGGCACGACAATGAGCGCGCACATCATCAAAAGCCCTTGTATCAAATCCGTCCAGCACACAGCCTTATAGCCGCCCAAAAAGGTATAAACCACGATGATAAATGCGCCTGTGCTTAAAGCGTGTTCGTATTTAAGCCCAAAGGTGCTTTCAAAGAGCTTTGCCCCGCTTACCAAGCCAGATGAGACATAAAAGGTAAAAAAGATGAGTATCACCACAGCGCAAATGACGCGCAAAATGTGCTTTTCATCATCAAAGCGGGTTTCAAAATAATCAGGTATAGTGATACAGTCGCTAATCACGCTTGTGTAAATGCGAAGTCTCTTTGCCACAAAAGCCCAGTTTAGCGTAGCTCCTATGGTAAGCCCTATGGCAATGTAGCTTTCTATGAAGCCGCTCACATACAAAGCCCCAGGCAAGCCCATCAAAAGCCAGCCGCTCATATCACTAGCCCCAGCAGATAAGGCTGAAACCACAGGTCCAAGCGAACGAGAGCCTAAAAAATACTCCTCCGCGCCCTTGTTTTTCCTAAAAAAATAAAAGCCTATGTAGAGCATTAAAGCCGAGTAGGCGACAAACATTATGGCTATTTCAACGCTGATATTTACAACTTCCATTACGCACTCCTTTTAAATTTTTGGCTTTGAATTTAAGGCTTTGATGCCTAAATTTCCATATCTGTGATAAGATACGCTTAAAGACTTTTCATTGTGATAATAAAGCAGTTCAAAACGCCCGTTTATGAGTGGTTTGGGCGCTATGATGATTTTAGCATTTTGTGCCGCGCTTTTGTAGATAATATCATCTTTACTTGCCTTTGCGTGATAGCGTATGCGTTCAAAATTTGGGATTTTATCCGCAAAATCCTTTGAGCTTTCTTTGATAAATTCAGCCTTTAAGTTTGCTTTTTCGCAAATTTTTTGCGCAAATTTCACCTTTTCGTTTTGGCTTTCATAGCTTATAAAAAGTGGAATTTGCAAGGTGTTTGCAGCGATAATAACGCCTAAAATGTCGCTTAAATCATCATTTTCACAAAGGCGAAAAGCTAAATTTTTGATTTTGGTGTAAGAAAAAAGATTGTCCTCGCCGCGAATGCTCACATAATCTTTTGCCAAATCAAACTCATTTTCCTTGTGGTAAGCATAGCTTTGTGCCATTGTTAAAGCCTTGTTTAAGGCTTCTTTTTGCGCCCCATCTTTTCCCTCAAAGCCCTGTAAAGCCTTGCTGATAGCATTTGAGCTTAAATTTTCATCGGCTTTTTCTTGGTAAATGTCTAAAAACTGCGTGATATAATTATAAATTCCAACCTTGCGCCCAAAGCCTATGGCGGATTTTTTTACCCCGCCAAAGGGCTGTCTTAGCACTATTGCGCCTGTTGTGGGCTTGTTTATGTAGATATTGCCCGCTTCAATGTGAGTGTGAAAATACTCCCACTCCCTTTCATCTAAACTTTCAAGCCCAGCTGTAAGCCCATAGCCTGTGGAATTTACTATGTCAATGGCGTGTTTGAGATTATCAGCACACATTACGGTAAGAAGCGGAGCAAAAAGCTCATTTAAATGCGTGAAATCGCCCTGTTTTGTGCCGTATTTTATGCAAGGACACATTAAAAGCTCGTTGTCGTTGATGAATTTTGGCGGCAAAGCCCATTCTTCATAAGTTTGCAGTTCATTTAAAGCCTTTGAAAGTTTTTGACTTGGCTTATCAGCAAGCGCGCCGATTTTGTTTTTTAGCTCAAAAGGCGAACCCACGCTTAAAGATGCCGCTGCATCAACGAGGCATTTTTTAAATTCCTTATCCTCATACACTTCTTTTTCAAGCACGAGTAGTGAGGTTGCTGAGCATTTTTGCCCTGAATTTGAAAAGGCTGAATGAATGATATTTTTCACCGCTTGGTCTCTATCTGCCATTTTGCTGACAATGGTAGCGTTTTTGCCCCCTGTTTCAGCACTGAGCATTAAAGTAGGATTTGCTTTAAGCATAGCATAGGCTGTATCCTCGCCTCCCGTTAAAACGCTAAATTTAATGCTCTCATCGCCTAAAAGATGAGCCGATATATCACTGCCCTTGCTTGGCAAAAAGATGAGCGCGTCTTTTGGAATGCCAGCGTCCCAAAAACACTCACAAAGTTTGTATCCTGTAAGCATTGAAAGAGATGAGGGCTTATAAATCACTACATTTCCAGCCGCTAATGGAGCGGCGATAGTGCCAACTGAAATGCCTATGGGAAAATTCCACGGCGCAATGACAACGCCTATGCCTTTGGGGCTAAATTTTGCGTTTGGATTTTGCGCTTTTAGCACTTCAAGTGAGTGCGGATAAAACTCCACAAAGTCTATCGCCTCGCTTACTTCTGGGTCAAGCTCTAAAAAGGTTTTGCCAACTTCTCTTGCGCCTATGCCGATAAGCTCGCCCCTTCTTTGCCTTAAATTCTGCGCCACGCGTGCTAAAATTTCATAAATTTCCTCGTGGCTTTTTTGGTTAAATTTGGATTCTTTTGCCACACTTAAAGCCGTTTTTATTTCATTTTCGCCCGCTAAATGCACGGTTGCGATTTTTTCTTTTTCAATCTTATCAAAAACTTCAAGCCTTGCAAGGTTTTTATCTTTGAGTTCTTCGCCGATAACAGGATAAATTTCAAGCCCCTTTAAATGCTCAAAATTTGCCTTTATATCCCTTGCCCACGCTCTATTTTGCGCTAAAATAAAATCCGTGTCGCTTTCATTTGTGAATTTTTTAGTGCTAAATGAGCTGTTTGCGCTCTTTGTTTGGTTTTTCTCGCTCTTTCTGTCTTGTGTTCTGTGTGTAGAATTATCAAGCGTTTTTATGCCCTTTAAGGCGTTTAAAAATAGCTCTTTTTGCGCCTCATAAGCCTTGTCATTGACTTTGAGGTTGAAAAAATGGCGCATAAAATTGTCCTCGCTCGTGTTTTCATCAAGACGGCGCACCAAATACGCAATGGCGTTGTTAAAATGCGCCTCATCGCACACAGGAGCGTAAAGGACAAGCTGGTGTAGCTTTGACAGCTCATAAGAGCATTGCAAACTCATACCCTCTAACATTTCAAAGGTAAAATACTCAAAGGCATTTGCCTCGCTAATGCGCGTGTAAGCGTAGGCTATTTCAAAGATATTGTGGCTTGCTATGCCTATGTTGATGAATTTAAAATTCTCATTTTCAAGGATAAAATCAAGCATTTTGTTGTAGTTGCTGTCTGTGTCAATCTTGCGCGAAAAGGTTGGTAAAGCCCAGCCTCTTTGGCTTGCGATAGTTTCCTCACTTTCCATATTTGCGCCTTTGACAAAGCGGATTTTTATGGGCTGCATTCCTTTTTGCACTCGCTCTTTTGAAAAGGCAAAGAGTTTTTTAAGATATTCAAAAGAATCAGGCAAATAAGCTTGCAGCACTATGCCAGCTTTTATGTCAAATTTAGCAATGCTCTCCATAAAGGCTGCCACAGTAAGCTCTAAATCCCTAAATTCCTCCATATCTAAATTTATAAATTTAGGCACGCCTTGCTTTTTTTGCTCATTCATTGCGATATTATAAAGATAATCAAGCCTTTTTACAACCTCATCTTTGGAGTAATCAAAATCGATAATGTTAATCTGCGAAAAAATCGTGGTGATTTTAATAGAAATATAAGTGATATAATCACTCTTTAAAGCCTCTTCGTATTTTTGTATGCGGTAAGTGCTTTCAGCCTCGCCAAGCACTTCCTCGCCGATTAAATTCACATTTAAAGTAATGTTATTTTCGCGCTTTCTTTTTGCAATGTGTGGCTTTAAAAAGCTCTCATTTGCATCTAAAACCATAGCCTTTGTATCATCGCGCAAATGCTTTACAAAAAACGGCACGCTCAAATTTGGCGCAAGACGACCAAAGCTCAAAAAACTTAAAAGCAAAAATTTCTCAAAGGGCGTGAAAAAGTCCGCTATGCCGTATTTATCAAGGGTATGAGCGATAAATTCAAAGCTCACGCTTGCATTTTTGGAGCGAAAGGCTCTGTCAAGAAGCTCGATGAGCATTACTTTGTTGCACGGGTTTTTAAGCAATTTTTGCATTTTGTGATGAAAGGCTTTTTCGCTTTGGCTAATGTTTTGCGAAATGGCATTTTGCAAATTTTGCGCTAAATTTAAGGTTTTTTCAAGGACGCTTTGCTGTGTCATTTTGTTTCCTTTTGGTGTTGTTGTTTTTGTAATTATAAAATAAAAAAGTCTCAACCAAAGAAATTTTCTCACACAAAAAACAAATTTGTTTCTTTTTGTAACATTACCCAAAATACAAAATGTTACTTTTTTGCAAAATAGGGCGTTTTTGTTTTGAATTTAAAAAGCAAAATTCGCAAACGCTAGGGCAAGGCTAAATTTCGCAAGTTTTATCTGCGCTTAATTTAAACGCAAATTCAGCATTTGACTGAATTTTTTTAAAATCGCTAGAAATTTGTGTTTTAAACTCTCAAAAACAAGCTAAAATTCAAAATTTTTTTGAGCGTTTTAAAATTTGCTTTAAATTCTGTCAAAATTTAACGAAAACAAAGCGATAAATTTGCTATAATCACAAGAAAAAAGGCAAACAATGAGACACTTACTCTTAATCATCGGTAGCGAGTTAAAGCTCAACGCAAACTACCTAAACTACATTTATAAACGCTATGAGGACAAGTTTGGCGAGCTAAATGAGTGCATTTGCTTTGAAAAGGGCAGCAAGGAACTGCCATTTTTACTAGAATCTTGGATAAACGAGTATGATTATATTACCATTTTTACGAGCGTCAAGCTCTATGCTACCACAGCAAAGATAGTCGCCACGCTCAACAAAGACTATTTAGTCTTTCAAAACGACATTTTAGTGCCGAGCAAAACCCTAAATTCAAGCGAAAACAGCTTTTTAGTCCAACTTTCTCGTTGCAAGGTAAATTTACTCAAAGCAAGCGTTGATGAGCCTTTGCCCGAGCTTTTGGCAAAGCCTAAAATCAACTTTGCGCACTTTTGCCTGTGTGACATAGACGAAGAAAGCGCACTTATCTTGCTTGATACTTTGGCAAAATCCTATAAAATCAACATTTTAAGCACTTCACTTTTAGCAAATCTCGTTCTCATCAAAGCCACAGACACGAAATTTTCTCAACTTGACAATTTTATCCAAGCAGCGAGCAACCTTTTCAAGCAAAAGCTGCTTTTAGGCAAAAACCCGCTTGAATTCATCGCTAAAAGGCTGATTGAAAGTGAGCTTAAAATTTCCTTTGCCGAAAGCTGCACGGCTGGGCTTTGCGCCGCAGAACTCGCCAAAATCAAAGGCATTTCAGCTATCTTTGAAGGCTCGGTTGTTACTTACTCAAACCGCTTAAAGCACGAGTGGCTAGGCATTAGCGACTTGGTGTTGCAAAACGAATACAGCGAAAAATGCGTGTATTTTATGCTTAAAGGCGCGTTTAAAACGAGTGCTTGTGATTTTGCCATCGCCATCAGCGGAGTGGCTGGGGAGGAAGATGACAAGGGCGTTAAGGCAGGCACGATTTTCATCGGGGCTATGTATAGGGACGGCTCATTTTTGCAAGAAACCCTGCGCCTTTGCGGTGAGCGCAACTTCGTGCGTCATCAAGCCGTTTTAGCAAGCTTTATGCTTATGGTAAAATTAAAACCAGAAGTGTTTTTTTAGGACTTTGAACGGAAAAGTTGGAAATTTTTTTGAACTTTAAACGGGTAAAGTTAAAGCCAAAAGTGTTTTTGAACTTTTAATGTCTTGCTTATCGAGTGATAAAATAAAACCAGAAGTGTTTTTTTGAGAACTTTGAATGGTAAGGTTAAAATAAGAAGTTTTTTGGACTTTGAATGGATTTAAATCCTAAATTTGACTTTTTTAATCCGTCATACTGCATAAATTTGCCATACCAAACTTGTCTTGTCATACTGAGCGTTAGCGAAGTATCCAAGAATAGCGAGTGCGCTTTCAATCTTTTGGATTTTTTTACTGCGCCTTGCGCCTTGCAACCCGTTGGGCCGCTCGTTTCACTTGCTCAAAATAACAAAATCCTTGTCATACTGAGGCGTTAGCCGAAGTATCCATAAATTTAAGGCGTGTCTTAAATTCTGTGGATTTTTCGCTTTCTAACGAAAGCTCAAAATGACAAAATGCGCCGTCATTGTAAAATGACAAAGTGCGTTTTCTTTGCCCGTCATTGCGAGCTTTGCGAAAACAAAGCGTGGCAATCCATAAATTTAAACAAACTTTATCACAAAAATTCAAGCAAAGCCTTAAAAACCCTAAAAATTCAGCCAACCGCCCCCAAGCACACCACAAAAATTTTCAGTGGATTGCCACGCCGTTTTTAAGAATGGCTTGCAATGATAAGCGTAAGAAAGCCTTGAAATAAGGCGTTTAACAATTTTTAAAAAGCATAAACCTAAAATTAAGCGTGTAAAAAATTTAAACAAACACAAATCCAAAATAAAGTGTTTAGAAAATTTTAAAAAAGCATAAATATAAAACATTTAGAAAATTTAAAAAAGCATAAACCTAAAAAAATCAAACATTTAAAAAATTTAAACAAGCACAAATTCAAAATAACACATTTAGAAAAATTAAAAAGCACAAGCTTAAAATCAAGCATTTAAAAATTTAAAAAAGCACTGCTCTAAAAAGTGCGTTTTATGAGTGAAAAGATGAGAAGAACGACGACAAAATGAGTAAAAATATGAGAGAAAACTACGGCAAAAAATGAGTGAAAAGCCTTTTGTGAAATTTCAAGTAGATTTTAAGAATTTAAGTCTTTTTAAATTTTTAGCCACATTTTTAAATTTAAGCAAATTCAGCTTGAATTTTAAGGCAAAATTCAAGCTGAATTCAACGCCCAAATTTAGTCCATTTGGTTGCGCTTAAAGGCTGGTTCTTCGAGCAAGTTTAAAAAGTCCTCGCTATCATAAGTGCCTGTTTTGACAAAGTTTGACAAAAGTGCATCGCGTGAGCTGGCTCCGTTGGTGTTGTCTTGGAGCTTTTTACCCTTTTCTTCGTAGTCAAAGCCTGTGGCGATGATGGTGATTTCGATTTTGTCTTCCTCCATACTCTCATCGGAGCTGTCGCCGAATTTAAAGGTAACATCCTCATCAAGCATTTCTTGGATATACTCGCTCACATCGGCAATCTGCAAGAACGGAAAGCTCGGGTGGTGCTTGTAATGCACGATGACGCCTTTGGCTTTTTTTATGTCAAGCCCGTCAAGCAACGGCGACTCCAAAGCGTTGTGTAGGGCTTCCATAGCAGAGTCCTGCCCTTGCGCCTCGCCCATACCCATCAAAGCAAGCCCTCTGTGGCTCATAATGGCTTTAATGTCCGCAAAATCGACATTTATGCGGCTGTTTTCCACAAGTATAGACACCATACCCTTAACCGCACGCGCTAGGACATTATCCACAAGGGCGAAAGTGCCTTCCATAGTCGCGTTTTTATCGACAATACTACGCAACTTTTCATTTTGTATGACAAGTATAGAGTCGCTTTCTTTTTTAAGCTCGGCAAGTCCTGCCTCAGCAAGCTTTTTCTTTGGCTTGCCCTCGAAATTAAAGGGCATTGTTACCACAGAAACCGCTAAGGCGCCGACTTCTTTGGCTGCTTTGGCGACTATGGGCGTAGCTCCCGTGCCCGTGCCACCGCCAAGCCCTGATGCGATGAAAACCATATCGCTTTGTTCTAAGGCAGCTTTAAGCTCTTCGTAGCTTTCATTTGCGCTATCAGCGCCCTTTTTAGGGTCGCCGCCAGCACCCAAGCCGCCTGTGGTTTTTTCGCCAAGCTGAATTTTTGTCTTTGCCAAAGAGTTGTTGAGCGCTTGTCCGTCAGTGTTTGCCACTATCAAGTCAAGCTCGCTTAAACCCTCTCTTATCATATAGTTTATGGTGTTGCCACCGCCACCGCCACAACCGATGATTTTTATCTTTGCGCCCTTAGTGTGTGGGGCTTCTTCTAGTGTATATCCTTCCATATCTCACCTCTCTTTAAAATTGGCTGGTAATTTTGTTCCAAAATTTAGAAAAAACACCGCTTTTTTTCTTTTGTTCGTCAAAAGTTTCGGGTGTTTCTCCACCGCTGTCGTCCTTGTCCTCTTCGTCAAAGTCATCTTCCCCTCCTGTTGGTGTGAATATCGATTTTGTCGCGGGCGAACTCACTTCTGGCTCGCCTTTGTATCGTAATTTTTTGTTTGAATCTATCTCATAAGGCGCAAAATACCCAGCCTCATACAAGCAAAGCCCTATGGCGCAGCTGTTTTCTGGGTCGTTTATCTCGTCATACCCTGAGATTAAATCATCTCTTGCTGTGGCTATGCGGACGGATTTGTTATCAAATATCGCCGATGCCACCTCATCAAGCCGAGCAAGCTTTGTCATACCGCCTGTTAAAACCACGCCTGCACCTGTGTTTTCGGACACATTGAGCTTTTTGAGTAACTCACTGCTGAGTAGCTCGGCTAAAAGCATTAAAATTTCATTGACTCTTGCATACATAACATTTGCTATGGCTTCTACGGGGTATTCGTTCATCTTGCGCTCATCGCCCATTAGCGGCACTTGCACGAGTGCGTTTGGCTCTTGGCTCAGCCTTGCGTAAGAGAGTTTGATTTTCTCCGCTTCGTTTAAAGGCGTGTGTAAGCCTTTGGCTAAATCCTGTGTGATATTTGACGAGCCGATTTTGATGCAGTCGTTGTAGCGTATGGAGTTGCCCATAAACACAACCATATCGCAAATTCCGCCGCCTATGTCGATGAGTATCGCTCCAAGTGCCTTTTCATCGCTCTCACTCAAACAAGCAATGGCTGAGGCGTAGCCTGAAAGCACAAGATTATCCACGCGTAAGCCCGTAAGCTCCACTACTTTTTTGAGATTTTTAATGTCTGATTCTTTGGCGATGATGATATGAGCGGACACCACAAGCCTTTTTGCGCTCATTCCCAAAGGGTCATTGACGCAGTCTGTTTCGTTGATTTGAAAGCTATAAGGCAAAACTTGTATGGTTTTATAATCATTTGGAATGTTTGCTCTAAATTCGGCATCGGTAACGGCTCGGCTGATTTCTTTAATGCTGATTTCGTGATTATTGACATTGCACATACCCTCAGAATCCACAGCTTTGGTGTATGCGCCAGAGATAGAAACGACTATTTTGTCATACTGCTTTACCCCTGACATCACTTCGACATTCATCACAGCTTGCTCGATAGACTTAGCGGCAAGTTCCATATTGACGATGACGCCTTTTTTCACGCCTTGCGTCTTTGCCTTGCCAAAGCCGATGATTTTGATTTCCTCGCCATTTTTTTGCGCTAAAACAGCACAAGCTTGTGTCGAGCCTAAATCAATGCCTAAGATATTCAACTCTTATCCTTTTCGTAATAAATTTCAACCTTATACTTGCCTTTGAGCCTTGTTAAAAGCTCTTTTTTTATCTCATTTGCCTTGATATTACGCACATCTTGGGCGAGCTTGTCTTTGTAGGCATTAAGCTTGTTTGTGCTTAACAAATTCTGCCCTTTTATGCTATAAAGCACGGCTTTATCATCAAAAAGCACAAAGCCCTTGCTGTCATTTGCGTTAAAGACATTCATCAAAAAGAAAGCAAATTCAGCATCGTTCATCAGCTTTTCATCGACTAGCTTGTCATTTCGCGCGCTGTCTCTGCTCACTGAGCCGATATTTTTGCCCTTGAAATTCGCCAAAGCCTTACTAGCCTTTTGCGCTAGAGCTTCTTTTTGTGTTTGCAGCTTGTAAAGTGGCAAAATCTCAGCCCTTGCTTCTTCAAAAGTCTTTGCACGCACAGGATTTACGGCGTTTATCCGCACTATCATATAGCCTTTTTGCCCGTCTTGCTCGAAAACAAAGGGTTTCAGCACAGCCCCTGCCTTGCCAGAGTTCAAAAGCTCGGTAGGATAATACACATCATCATCGCCCAGCTTTAAATCCTGCTGAAATTCAAGCTCTTTTTTACTCAAAGCCAAATACGCCTTGTTTGCTTGCGCTTTTATCGTTTCTAAGGCGTAGTTTTCAGCCACTTCGTTCGCCACATCATCATAGGCTAGAATTTTGCCGTTAAAATCCTTATAATTTTGTTTGTTTTTCTCGTAAAATTCTTTCAAAGCCTTTTCATCAAGCTTGCTAGCCTTTTGAGCGGGCAAAAAATAAGTCGAAATTTCATAGCTTTTTTGCGTTTTAAACTCTTCTTTATACTTTTGCCACAGCTCGTTAAGCGCCTTTTCATCGACTTTTGAGCTAGTGTTTTTGTCCGCTTTTACAAGCTCGATACTCAAAACATCTTGCATAAAGAAATTTGACGCAAGCATTTGAAGCTCTTTTTCGCGCACGGGCAGGTTGAAAAGCAGGCTGAATTTGCCAAGCACGATTCTATCGTTTATCATCTGCTCGTAATCCTTAGCGTCAATGTTGTTTTGAGCGAGCAGTTTGTAGTAAATTTCTTTGTCGAAATTCCCGCTCTCATCGGCGAATTCTTTGTCTGTGATTAAAACGCTGATGATTTCATCTTCGCTAGCGCCTATGCCAAGCTCTTTGGCGAAATTTATCAGCAACTTATCGTCTATCAAAGTCTGTAAAGCTACCGCGTCAAGCCCTTGCTCTCTTGCTTGCTGCTCGGTGAGCGTGCCGTTGCTTATCTGCTGATAGTAATCAAAAAGCTGCGAAAATCGGTTGTTAAACTCCATAAAACCGACTTTTTCATCGCCCACTTTGGCTACTGATGAAGTGCGATTTAGGTTAAAATCATAGCTTCCCCAGCCGACAAAACCAGCTCCCACGAAAGCTATCGTGCTTACCCAAATCGTTATGACAAGCCACTTTCTGTGTCTTTGCATCCAAGTAATCATTTTGCATCCCCAAATTGTAAAATGATATTGTATCCTAATAGTCCTTAATTAGAGTTAAAATTTCAAACTCTAATATAAATTTTCTTAGGAAAACTTAACATTTATAAAACCTTCACGGCGCATTATACCATAAAAATTAAATTTTGAGCAAAATTTTTTCATAAAATTTACAAAAAGACAAAGTTAGCAAGGAATTTTTTGTGAAATTCATCGGTAAAATGGGACTTTGAAAAGACTGAACAAAATTTAAATTTTTTAAAAATTTTTTAAATTTTACGCTCAAAAACGCTTAAATTTTGGCAAATTTTAAAACAAAAAGAGAAAATTCAATGAATTTTCAGTATAATTTCGTCAAAAATTCATCACAATTTAAGGATTGAGCTATGCTTTTGGGAGTAAATATCGACCATATCGCTGTTTTAAGGGAGGCTAGGCGAGTAAATGACCCTAGCGTGCTGGAAGCTGCTTTTGTTGTCGCGCAAAATGCCGAACAAATCACACTCCACATAAGAGAAGACCGCCGCCACGCCCAAGAACACGACTTACAAGACATAGTAAATTCTTGCAAATGCCCTGTAAATTTAGAGTGCGCTAGCGATGAGAGTATGATAGCCCTAGCTTGCAAATTCGCTCCAAACCGCGTAACGCTCGTGCCTGAAAAGCGTGCAGAACTCACCACTGAGGGCGGGCTGAATTTAGAAAACAAGGGCATTCAAAAGGCTATTGATACACTCAAACGCTATGATATAGAAGTTTCGCTTTTCATCAACCCCGATGAGGCAAGTATTCACAAGGCAAAGGCTTTGGGTGCTGACTTTGTAGAGCTACACACAGGGGCTTACGCGAACTTACACAACGCCCTTTTTACCAACATTTTAAAAACGCCTTATCAAATCAAAGAGCTTGATTTAAGCCGCCAAGAGCTTAAAACCCGCTTGCAAAAAGAAATTCAAAACATAATAAATTCAGCAAATTTAGGGCTAAATTTAGGGCTAAAAATCGCCGCTGGACACGGACTAAACTATAAAAACACGAAAGAAATCGCCCAAATTTCAAGCATTTGCGAGCTAAACATAGGACAAAGCATAGTCGCAAGAGCCGTTTTTGTGGGGCTTGAAAGGGCGATTAAAGAGATGAAAGCACTCATCAATGCAAAATAAACGCCCAAAAATAGCCATCAGCATAGGCGACATAAACGGCATAGGTGTAGAAATAGCACTTCAAAGCCACAAAGCTATTTGCAAACTCTGTCAGCCTTATTATTTCATACACAAAAGCCTTTTAAATCAAGCTCTAAAAAGGCTTAAACTTAAAAAACCAAAGCATTTTCATTGTGTAGAGTTTTCAAACGCCGAAAAAATGGAGTTTTTAAAAGATAAAAATAAGGACAGCTCGTATTTTAAGGCAAATTTGGGCTGTAAATTTGATGAAAAATTTGCTATCAAAGCAGGGCAAATAGATGTAAAAAGCGGTGCATACAGCTTTGCTAGCTTTAAATTTGCTTGTGAGTTTGTAAAAATGGGCTTTGCAAAGGCTTTAATCACCCTACCTATCCACAAAAAGGCGTGGAGCGAAGCAGACATAGCCTACAAAGGACACACGCAGGCTTTGAGCGAGTTTTTTAAGCGACAAGCCATTATGATGCTAGGGTGCAAAAAGCTCTTTGTGGGGCTTTTCACCGAGCATATCCCTTTGAATGAAGTAAGCGCAAAGATACAAGTGCCAGCACTTTGCGAGTTTTTCATCGCCTTTTACGCCCAAACTCACTTTAAAAACATAGGCGTTTTAGCCTTTAATCCCCACGCTAGCGACTTTGGCACGATAGGCGGTGAGGAAGAAAGCCGTATAATAAGGGCTTTACGCATAAGCAACCTTTATCTAAGCTTTGTAAATTCAACCCCACAAAAACAAAAAAGCGCATTAAAGGCTTGCAATTTAGACTCAAAAGAAGCTTTGCTAGCGCATTTGATAGAAAATGAGCGTTTAGAAAGCGATTTTAAAAATAAAATGCCCGCAACCGCCCCCAAAAACGCAAATTCAGCACTCAAATTCAAAGAAAAAAGCCAAACTAGCGAATTTTCAAATCAAAATTTAGCCCAAAAGCTCGAAAAAGAGCTGAAAATTCAGCATTTTTATCAACCAAACCCACTTGTAGCCGATAGCGCATTTACCAAAAATGCGCTCAAACACTGCAATCGCCTTGTGAGTATGAGCCACGATATAGCTTTGACTCCCTTAAAGGCTTTGTATTTTGACAAAAGCGTCAATGTGAGCTTGAATTTACCGATAATCCGCACAAGTGTCGACCACGGCACCGCCTTTGACAAAGCCTACACAAGGGCTAAAATCTCCACAAAAAGCTACAAAGAGGCAGTAAAAACGGCTTTGCGCTTGATAAAAGCACGCTAAAACGCTTATTTATCTTGCTCTTTTATGCCAAATTCAGCGCAAAGTTTGGATAAATCGCTGCTGTTTATTCTGCATTCAAGCTCGGCAACCTTGTCGATAACATTTTCCAAAACCTTTTTGGTAACCTGCTCGAACTCATCAGCCGTTTCTGAAATGACTTGTATCCTTTCTCTCACCTCGTTGCGGATAGCCACTATGTGCTGTGCTACGATATTTAAATCTTGACGAAGTGCTATCAGCTCTTTGTTTTCTATATCTTTGCTCTTTTTGATTTGTCGCCAAATGCCATTGCTGTATGTGTCCCACTCGTTAGGATAGTGCAAATCTTTCATCATTTCCTCCGTTTAACCCGCCTTTTGCCTGTGGCAAGGCTTTTTGCTCGCATAAGTGTAGCAAAACAAACTGAAAATAAGCTGAATTCAAAGCCTCTTTTTTCATCTCAAATCATCATCATTTCAAGCTCAGCACCTTTTTTACGCCATAAATTTAGCTCAATTTTTGCGACAAAGGCGCAAATTTTTGCTATACTTGCCCTTTTAAATTCACAAAAAGAGAAAACAATGAGCCTTTTAAACACGGCAAAAAGCCTTTTTAACGCCACAAAAAATGTTTTTTTAGGGTTAAATTTAAGCCCAAATTCAACAAAAACGCCCAAAAATTCACATTTAAATTCAAATCAAACGCCCCCACGCTCAAATTCAGCCCAAATTCAGCCCAAAATGCCCTTAAAAGTGCTGATTTTTAGCGCCTTGCTTTTAAGCGGCATTATCGTTTTGGCAAATTTCACCGTGCAGTTTCAAATCCTTGGCACGCCCCTTACTTTTGGGGCTTTGACTTATCCTTTTAGTTTTTTGGTGCTTGACATTTTAAGCGAAAAATACAGCAAAAAAGAAACCATCAAAGCCCTTGCACTTGGGCTCTTGCTTGCCTTTTATCCTTCTTATCTTTCAGCCACGCCGCAAATCGCACTTGCTTCCATAGCCGCTTTTTGCGTTTCTCAGCCCCTTGATGTGCTGCTTTTTTTCACATTTAAACGGCTCGCACCGCGCTTTTGGTGGCTGCGGGGCATTAGTTCTACGCTGATAGCTCAGCTTTTAGACACGCTCATTTTCTTTACTATCGCCTTTTGGGGCGTTCAAAGCCTTGCAAACTCGCTTGTGATGGCGGTGGCTGATTACAGCATAAAGGCGCTTTTGGGCTTTGTCAATGTGCCGCTTTTTTGGTATTTTGCGATTTATCCTTTGCGAAAAAATTTCAAAACTAAAATTTAAACAAATTCAGCCATTTATAGCCTTAAATTTGGCTAAAATTCAGCATTTTGGCTGAAAAGTTTGATTATTAACAAAAAAGTGCTAAAATGTTTAAAATTCATTCAAAAAAAGGACACAGCAATGAAAAAGATAAAAAGCAAAATCGCCCTTGTTCTTGCCCTTGTTTGCTTTACAAGCAGTGCTTTTGGCGAGGAAAGCGGGCTGTTTTTGGGGCTTGGCTTTGGCGCACACGGCTCGCTGTCATTTTAAGTGGAGTGTATCAGCACTAAGCAAAAATCCACGCTGAATTCCGTTTTCGATAACCCACATTCTACAAAACAAAATTCACATTCAATTCACACTTTTTTTATACAATCACCCCGTTTTTATTATCACTAAGGAGGAAAAAACGATGAATAAAAACAAGTTTTTTCGCTATATTCACATTTATGTGAGCCTGTTTTTCTTGCCTGTGGCACTGCTTTATGCGGTAAGTGGCGTGTCATACATTTTTGGCTTGAAAGAGGACACGGGCGCAAGCAAAATCACCTACACCGCCAGCGGCATACAGCTGCCAAAAGGCGATGAAAAGGGCGTTTTGCTCGGTATTTTAAAGGCGCAAGGTATCAAAATCCCAGCCGATACGACTTTGCGAAACGACAAAAAGAAAGGCGGCGTGAGTATGGGCGGCATTCATTACAGCGTCAATGCTAAACAAAATGGCGAGGATTTACTCATCACCGCTACCACGCGAAGCCTTTTGGGCGACATTATCTTGCTGCACAAAGATAAGGGTGGGTGGTATTTTAGTATCCTTGCTGTGGGCTTTGGCATAAGCCTTGTGCTGCTTTATCTTTCGGGGCTGATGATAACTTTGTTTGCGAGCAAAAAAGACCGCAAATCGCAGCTTGCCGTGCTGGCACTTGGCGTTTTAGCGTGCGTGGTGCTTGGATATATGAGCGTGTAAGGGGCTTTAAAGTGTGTTTAACAAAGCCTTAAACACACTTTACGCTCAATTTAGCCTTGAATTTCGTGCAAATCAACCGCACAAAGCTACTAAATTTGTGCTTTTGAGGCGGTTTGCAAGGCTTTTAATCTCTCATCCACTTCAAAGCCGTTTTGCCCTAAAAATTCTTTGTAGCTTTTCACGCACTCGTCAAAATGCGCCTTTTGCTCGGCGTTTAGGCTAAATTCTATGTGTGTATCGCCGTATCCATAGGGCTTTGCACCGCCAAATTTATAAAAACACTCGTTTTTTAAGGCACTCAAACTCAGCAAAAGCAAACCTAGCTCGATTTTTGTGAGATTAAAATACCGAATTTTCCCCACAAATTCGCTCCCACGCCCAAGCGGGTGTATGGTAGTGATGATATTTTTGTTTTTGACAACTTGTGCTTTGACGGGGTGTTGCTGTGGGGCGTAGAGCTTGAAACCGCTTTTGTTTTGGTTGTTTTTGCTGTTTAAATTTGGTGAAGTTAATGTGTAGCTAGGTGCGGTGTATAAGGGCTTTTGATACTTTGTAGCCATAAAATGCGAAAAACTCACGCGCCCTTTGAGCGCAAAATCGCCCAAAACCTCGCCAAAAACGCGCTCACACATATCAAGCCTGCGCTCTTGCGGGCTGTGGTTGCGCCTTTTGACGACCTTGCCGTCCCTACTTTTGCCGTCTTTAACGCTCGTTTTACATTTAGCAAAGCTCAAAATTTCAGCGATAGTTCTCACCACGCCCCGCACGCTCGAAGCGCTGATGGCGTAGGTGTCGCCGATTTTGAAAAAATCTTTTGTGATTTTTTGGGGCGGGTTTTGGCTGGAATTTGGGCTTTGGGCTGAATTTTTCGCTAAATTTGTGCTTAAATTCACATTTTGGGCTGAATTTTTTTCATCGCCGCCCACGAAAATGTCGCTTTTAGCGATGAGTTTTAGAGTCATCTCTCCGCTTTGAGCGTTGCGAAAAGGCTTGTCAAGGCTGATTTCATCGTCTTTGCACGCTCCAAAGTCCTGCGGGTAAAAGACTCTTTCGTTCAAAGGCACGAAACGACAAAGGGCTTTTTCTTTTTTAGAGTATGTTCTCATCGCTTTTTCCTTTCACAAAGCCCGCAAAAAGGCTGAATTTATGGACTAAAACGGGCAAATTTTCGCAGTTTTCATCGTTTATCTCTTGCCAAATTTGACAAATTCTCGCCGTTTTGCCGTCTTTAACGCTAAAATACTCAACACTCTTCTCATCAAACTCGCCTAAATTCATCTTTGCAAGTAAAAATTCATCGTTAAACTGCCTTATGATGATACTTTGCTGTGTTTTATCGCAAAAAAGCCCAGCCTCCACGATGAAATTCTTGCCATTATGCAGGCTTTGCCAGCTTGGAAGTGCTATTTTGTCGATGATTTGCAAGGCTGTGTCGCTCATTTGTATGTAGCCCTCAAACTCGCCATTTAAGCTACTAAATTCACGCTCTAAATCCTTATAATCCATACTTTGCTCCGTTTTTTTCAAGTGTGGCTTTAAAAAAGCCGTGTCCCTTGCTGCTCATCGCCCCTAAGGGCAAAAGCCCACAGCACAAGTCTTTAAGGGCTTTTTCAAAGGCACTTAAAGCCAGCTTAAAGTCCGCTGTGTCGCTATTTTGAACGCTTATGTCAAGGCAAAAAGCCGAATTTTTAGGCAGTGCGTTTGTCTTTTCTTGAAACAAAGCCCCATCTTTGACTGCACCGCTTAATCTATCTATGCTGTTGTGCGTGAAAATTTGGGTTTTTGTGCCGTTTAAGTATATGTCGCTGATGAGTATTTTGCCTTTTGAAGCGGTGCTGCCAAAAAGAGCAGTGTGAATTTGGGCAGCTTTTTCGTCTAAATTGAGCGTATTTTCGCTGTGGGCTGAATTTGCCTTGTTTGTGTCGATGAAATTTCCCAAATTTTCGTTAATATAAAAAAGCGTCCTGTGCGAAAGTGCGCCTTTTATGGAGCTTGCTGGAATCAAAACTCGCACAGAGGTTAAATTTGCACTTTCATAATCCACAACTTTTTCTCTAACACCCACACTATCGGCATCTTCATCGCCATAACCGCTTCCAAAAATAAAAACATTTTCGGGCGTTAAATTCAGCTTATAATGCGTGAAATTCACGCTTTGTAAAGGATTTGGCGTGAAATTTTGACTCAACGGCGCATTTAAAGATGAGCTAAACCTATGCGCTTCCTTTGTTTTGAAAAGCTCATAGCTTATCTTGCGCACGCTCACCCTGCCCAAACCCTTGCTCGCCCCGCTTCCAAGCCTCAAAACGCTGGCGTTAAAAAGGCTTAAAAGCTCGAAAAACAGCTCCTTTTGCACATCATTTTCCAAGCGCATTTGCAGGCTAAATTTAAAACGCGCCCCCTTGTAAATCACTTCCTCATCAAACTTTGCTCCCACTTCACACGCTCCTTTGTCGCTCATAGCGTTGTGCTAGCGTTGGGGTAAAGCCACAAAGTGCTGTAAAAAGGGCGAAAACTCGCTTTTTGGCTTGACAAACTCACAAACTTGCATATTTTCATCAAGCAACAAGGCGTTTGAAAAGATGAGTTTAGAGGCTTTTTCTCTCGTGCCAAACAGCTCGTCAAGGGCATTTGCGTGAGTTTTTTGCAAATGCGTTTTAGCATTATCTCGCAAAATCCCACACAACGAAGTGCCTAAAATAAAGGGCAAGCCGTTGAAATCTCGCATTATGGGGCTATCTTGCAAGGCACAAAATGACGAGCTGCCAAAGCGAAGGGCGGTTTTTGCTTCGATGATAAGGTGCGCTACAATGTTCTCACTCATCGCTAATCCTTGATAAATCTTGCTTTGACATAAGCATAGCCAGCAGTTGCACGGCGTTTTTTGTGTTGTCCTTGACAAAGTCGTTCAAAAGCCCCGCACACTCGCCCCACTGCGCTTTTAATCTCTCTTTGTTTGTGTATGCTTGGACCTTTTGGGCGAAATTTGGCTCAAAATACGCTATATTTCTCAGCGCGCCCCATTGAGCGTTGCTGATTTTAGCAAATCTCGCTCCGTGCGCCTTTATAAAGGCATTGACATTTGCAAAGTCTCTTTCTTGCGTGTCTTGCTCGGCTTTAAGCTCTTGTAAGGATTTGATTAAGCCCTCATCTTTGGCATAATCCTTGTCAAAAGCCTGAATTTTAGGCTGAATTTCGCCTTGATTGTCATAAATTTTCAGCGAAAAGGGCTTTTCATCGCAGCTGCTCATCAAAAATGACGGATTGACAAGCACCTGCCCGTAACCCTCGCTCAAAAACCCGCCTACACCACGCTTCAAACGCTCTTTGTCTGCCGCACAAAGCCCACGCAAAGCGATGACACTGCCTTGCTCTATGATAAGCCTTGTGCTGTCAAAGCCTTGTCTTTTAGCGTTGTAAGGGCTGTAAATGCGCGTTTTTATGTGAGTTTTGCTCAAATCAACCAACGCATTTTCAAGCCCTAAATTCGCCGCATTTAGCTCAAAGCTAGGCATAGCGGTGTTTTTGTCAAAAAGCGCCAAAGAGGACACGCAGTAAATAAAGCTCAAATCACTCGGCACAAAGGCACTTTTTGGGCTATCAAGCTCTTTTAAGTCCTCAAAATCCGCCCTTTCGATGAAAACTCTACCAAATTCAGCACTTTTTGTCTTGCCGATAAACTGTTCGCCGAGCAAAATTTGCGTGATTTGCTCCACTTTTTGTGGCAAAACACTCTCATCAAAACTCAGCTCAAAGCCCAGCGTAGTGCCTTTTTCAAGGCTTTCATAGCCAAAAAGCTCGTTGTCTTTTGTCTGTAAATTCACCTTTTGGGTGTAAGTGCGCTTTGGTAAAATAAAGTCTAAATCCTCGTTTATGTAGCCTTGCGTGCTTTGTTTGAGCTGTTTTTCTTGGAAATTTTGACTCAACAAATCCACAAAGCAGGCGTTGTAAAGCTCACTCAAATCGCTCTTTTCTTTGGGTGTGAAAAAGCAAAGTGGCATTTTATAGGACATTTTGCCATTTATCAGCACCCTAGCATCGCCAAAACGCAGTTTTGAGCCGTGAAAAATCTCACAAGCATCGTTAAATTCATCATAATGTCGCGCCACAATCCCCAAAAACACCGCTCCGCTGATGAAAGACAGGCTTTCGTTTGCCCCTTGCGTGTTTGCGCCCTTTGGCAAGATAACTCTGCTTAAAAGCGTAATTTTAAAGCTAACTTTTCGCATACTAATCCTCTAAAATCTCTATTTGCAAGCGTCCCAAGCCTCTGTTGCGGTTTAAACCCATTCTTTTTAGGCTTTTAAGCACCTTTATCATCATCTCTTTATGCTGTGATGGCACATTTGCGATATAAGCAAACAATCTCACGGGCTTTGCGACCTCTATCTCTCTTAACGAGCCGTCTTTGGCGCATTTGCTTTGCTCATCAATCGCCGTAGAGGCGATTTTGTCGTATAAAAATGGTATTAAATGCTGTTTTTCTAGCTCATCTTTTGTAGCCTCTCCAAGCGTAGCATCGCTAAAATAGCACTTTGAGCTATGTTTTGCATCGCCAAAGCACTCTTTTACAAGGCTTTCGTCAAATTCAGTGGCGATTTCACGCAAAACACCTTTGATACTCTTGCCCGGCACAAAGCAAAAGCCCTTTTCATCTTTGATACAAATGTTATCAAGCCTCGCACCGCCGCTCAAACCGCTACTTAAATGCCAAAAATCCAAGAAAACAACGCTATATCGTATATTTTGACTCATTAAAACACCTCTTTTGTGTTTGCTAAAAGGCTGATAATGTCATAAATAGGCGTTTTGCGGCACTTGTCCTTGCTGATGATAAGCCTTTTTAGGCTCAAATCCTCGTGCAAAGCCCTAAATTTAGCCTCATTTTCCCTTGCAAATGTGGCGAAAATGCGATTTATCTGCTCTAACTCTCTCAAAGCTAGCTCTGCATTGCTCTCATATATACTCAGCCACTCCCTTAGCCTAGTAGCTGGGCTTTTGGGTGTCCTAAAAGCCTTGACAAGTTCGAGTAAAGCGTGGATTGTGGGAAGTTTCTCGCCATTTTGAGCCTTATGCTGTAGATCGGAAGAGCAACAG
>OBCH01000027.1_pt1 | contig 48123 bp, 39 predicted proteins | sample 1495941 | NCBI WGS metagenome assembly OBCH01 (sample SAMN03418276, study PRJEB22391) | human gut metagenome | biome: human-gut; feature: organic feature; material: feces | host: Homo sapiens | place: Tanzania | collected 2013-01
GTCTCCATAGCGGGACTCATCGGCGGTATGATAGCCGCTAGCACGCTCGCGCTTTTCTTTGTGCCTTTGTTTTTCTATATCTTGGAGAGTTTCAGCGAAAGGTATTTGCACCGAATCGCCGTCTTTTTCGGCGCGCGTCTTAAAGATGCTGTGCAAAAAGCAAGCACAAAGGCAGGAGAAAGAGTGAAAAAAATAAGGAGAAAAAACAATGATGCGTAAATTTTTTATAGCTGCTTTGAGTCTTTTCTTTGTCGCTTGCTCGTTTAAGCCGTGGATGGACGAGCCTGAGGCAAAATTCAAGGCAAATGTGCCTTTGAACGAGTGCTTGGAACAAAACGGCACGAAATGCGACAGCAGAGGCAGCGGTGCTGAGGTGAAATTTGAAAAAGAATGGTGGAAAATTTTTAACGACAAAAACCTTAACGCCCTTGTCAGCAAGGCTTTGACAAACAGCACGGACTTGCGGCTTTCTTACTTGCGCTTTGAGCAAGCTGCGGCTTCGCTAGGGATAAACCGCAGTGATTTGCTACCAAAGGTAAGCGCAAGTGCGGGCGCAACGCGTGCGAAAACGCCTAAAAATGTCTCACCTTACGGAACGGAGAGTATCAACAACAGCTTTAATTTGGGCTTAAATTTAAGCTATGAGCTTGATTTGTGGGGCAAATACCGCGACAGCTACTCAGCCGCAGGCAAGGCTTACGAGGCGAGCATTTATGACTTTGAAAGTGCGAGGCTTTCTATCATATCAAGCGTGGTAAAACTCTACTTTAACGCCATAAATTTAAACAACCAAGTGGAGGTTTTAATCCAAACGGTAGAGGATTACACGACTTCGTATGAGCTTAAACAATCCCAGCACCGAGTAGGCGCGATAAGCGAGTATGAGCTTTACAACTACAAAGCCCAGCTTGAAAGTGCGCGCGCCCAGCTCACCACGCTCAAAGCCGCAAGAGATAGCAACAACCAAGCCTTGATGATACTTGTGTCATCGGATTTGAACGAAATTTTATATGCCACCTTGCCTTACACCAAAATCGAAAATTTCAAGGTAGAGTTGCCACAAGGCATAAGCAGCGAAATTTTGCTTCAAAGACCTGACATAAGGGCGGCTTTGGCGAGATTAGAGCAAAAAAACTACCTTGTAGGCGTGGCGCGCACGGCTTACTTGCCGAGCATTTCGCTCACAGGGCTACTTGGCTTTCAAAGCACGGAGTTAAGCAAGCTCGCACAAGGCAACAGCGTGGCGTGGAATGCAGGCGCAAGTGCGCTAATGCCGATTTTTAGATGGGGCGAGATTACTTACAATGTAAATTTAGCGAAACTTGCGAAAGATGAGGCGTATCTAAACTACGAAAGCGTGCTGAAAACGGCATTTGGCGAGGTGCGAACCGCGCTTGTGCAAAGAGAGAGTGCCTTTATGAACGAAAAAAACTATGCGGATTTGCTTGATAGTCAAGAAAAAATTTACAATCTCGCTCAAATCCGCTACAACAATGGTTCAAGCTCACTGACTGACTTGCTAAACGCCCGTCAAAGCTACCTTAACGCTAAGCTAAACTACGAAAACTCCGTGTATAGCTTGCTTAGCTCGGTAGTGGATATCATCAAAGCCTTTGGCGGCGGCTTTAACGCCAAAGACGACATAGAGCTAAACATAAAGCAAGAGGCAAGAAGCCTTGATATGAAATTCAGGGACTAAAAGCGCATTTGGAGCAGCGTGGCAAACTAAATCCGTAAGCGCTTTTGGGGTAAGGTTGCAAAGCGTAGCAAGCTAAATTCGTGTGAGCATTTTAAGCGCAAATGCTAAAACTTGTCCACACAACCTTGCCCCACACTAGCGTGCTTGGGGTTTTAAGATTGCAAAATAAGGGTTCATAGTAGCCCACTTGCGAAAAACTAACGCTTAAATTTAAGTGATATTTGCCGTTTGCAAAGAACGGCGAATTTTGTCATTTTGAGCTTTCAATAGAAAGCGAAAAATCCAAAGAATTTAAGATATGCCTTAAAGCACTAAAATCGCACTTTGAATTTGTGGATACTTCGCTGCGCTCAGTATGACAGAATTTAGGGCTTTTACTCGAATTTTTGTGGCGATGACAAAAATCATCAGCATAACAAAATAAGCCATTATGACAAAATTCATCATTATGACAAGTTCATCGAGCATACACAAGATAAACTATTATAGTAAAATTTATCAGCACAAGCACGACAAGCCATTTATGATAAATTCATCGGCACAAACACAACAAGCCACTATGACAAGTTCATCAGCACAAATAAAATGACAAAAAAATTCACAACAAGTTCATCAGCATACACAAAATGGCGAAAAATTTAAGGCTTAAAGTCCTTTAAATCCTTGCTCGTGCCGATTAAGATGAGATTGTCGCCCACATTGACAAGGGTTGTTTCAAGGTCGGGAAACATTTGCCACTCGTTTGAGCTGTTTTTGTAAGCCACTATCTTTAAATTTCCAGCGATTTGCTTCAAGCTGTGTCCCACAAGGCTCTCATCGACAAGGATTTTCACCGCTTTTATGGTGTTGGCTGACAAATCAATCACTTCAAATTCAGGGTGAGCTAAAAACTCTTTGGCAAGGCGCACTGCGCTTTCTTTTTCGGGGTAAATCACCCGCGCTGAACCAAGTTTTGACAAGATTTGCCCGTGGATAGGCGAAGTGGCTTTGGTGATAACCGTTTCTACGCCTATTTCTTTGAGCGCCATTAGCGTAAGCACGCTTTTTTCGACATTTTCGCCTATGCTGACGATGACGACATCGATATTGTGAAAGCCCGCTTCTTTAAGGGCGGTTACATTTGTGGAGTCCAAAATATAAGCGCAAGCAACCTTGTCCTGCAAGGCTTTGAGCTGTTCTTCTTTTTTGTCAGCGATGATGACGCTCTCGCCAGCATTTAAAAGCTCGCTCGCTACCACAGAGCCGAATTTCCCAAGCCCGATAATGCCATAGGTTTTGTTTTTCATAGATAAATTCTCCCTTCGGGGTATTTGAAATGTTTTTCTTTTTCTTTGGTGAAAATGCTCATCAAAAAGGCGAAAATGCCTATCCGCCCGCTTATCATTAAGATAATGATGACAAGTTTTGCCTTGTCGCTAAAAAGCGCGCTTAATGAAAGCGTGCCGCCATCGCCCACTGAAAAGCCCACCGTAGCAAAGGCAGAAGTCGTTTCAAAGAAAACGGCGATGAATGGAATTTCATTTTCCATTAAGGATAAAATCACCACGCAGGCTACCACATAAGCCATAGAGCCAACGGCGATGACAAAGGCGCGCTTTATCGTTTCTTCGGGGATTTCGTAGTTAAAAACCCGCACTCTGCCGTTTTTGATAACCCAGTAAGTATAAACAAGCAGCACGGCAAAGGTAGTTACCTTGATACCGCCACTCGTGCCGCCCGGACCGCCGCCTATAACCATAAAAAGTGAGCCAAAAAACAAGCTCGCGTCCTTAAATGTGCCTAAATCCAGCGAGTTGTAGCCTGAGGTTCTGTAATTGATAGCGGTGAAATAAGAGCTTAAAATCTTATCAAGCAAGGGCAGTGCGCCAAGGCTTTGCGCGTTTGAATACTCAAACAAAAAGATAGCCAAAGTCGCACAAAGCACCAAAGCGATGGTGCTTACAAGCACGAGTTTGGTATGCACGCTTAAATTCGCTATCCTTTTGCGCTGAAACAAATAAAGTTCAAGCAGCACGAAATACCCTATGCCGCCGATAAGCACTAGGCTTGTGATGATGAAATTTACCCACACATCGCCCCTGTAAGCGATGATACCCGTTTCAAAGGTGCTAAAACCGCCGTTGTTAAAGGCTGAGATAGAGTGAAAAAACCCAGCCCACAAGGCTTGCGTGAAGCTCATATCCAGCGCAAAACGCAAGGTAAGCAACACTCCGCCTATAAATTCAGCCGCAAAAACGAAAAAAAGGATTTTTTTCAAAAAGCCGATAACCCCGTCCATATGCGGATAAATTAGGGATTCTTTGAGCATATTTTTTTCGTTAAAGCCGATTTTCTTGCGTATGAGTATGTAAAAAAACACGCCAAAGCCCATATAGCCAAGCCCGCCGATTTGCACCAAAAACAAAATAATAGCCTGCCCCGTGAAAGTAAAGTCCAAAGCCGTGTTTTTCACCACTAGCCCCGTCATACTCACCGCAGAAGTAGCGGTAAAAAGGGCGTCCATAAAGCTCAAAGGCACTTTGCAAACCCCGTCAAGTCGCAGCAAAAAAGCCCCAGCAATAGCGATAAATATATAACCTAAAAGCAAAAAGCGCACCGTGCGCCTGTCAAAATGCGTTTGTCTCAAAAAAGCTCCATTAAGCAAAAACGAGTATTTTACCAAAAATGACTGAAATTAAGCTAAAAATTTAAGCAGTATTTTGAAAAAATGAGTAAAAATTTTTAAATTTTAGCTTATTTTTAAAAAATTCAGCTATAATTACACTTTGCATTGCGCCCAAACTTTAAAACAAAATGCTTGCAAAGTGCTTTTGCAAGGCGTTTTAATAGGCTTTTGCTTTTGTGAGAACTAAATTTAGAGCTTTTAGCTTGCGGGTGTTTGCGCAAAAAGCCTTTTTGTAGGCTTTGTGCGATGGTTCGGTAGCTCAGTCGGTAGAGCAGCAGACTGAAAATCTGCGTGTCGGCGGTTCGATTCCGCCCCAAACCACCATTTTTTCGCTTATACAATCAACTCTTTTTGAATTCAGCCCAAATTTTTGCCCTTGTTTTTCTCGCAATGTGAATTTTTCCGCGAATTTATACTTTTCTTTATGCTTTTTATCAAAATTTGTTAAGTTTTTATTTAAGAGTAAAATAGTTTTAATATCTAACAAATCTTAAACACTCCGCACAAGCTAAATTTTCGCTATCTCCCTTAAAATGATAAATAAAGTCTTATTTAAGTCTGTAAATTTTTGTTTAAAAATTTGCTTGAAATTTAAAAATTTAAGATTAGTTTAAGGAAAAAGTATTATAATCAACGAAAATTAAACTCACACTAAGGAGCAAAAATGAAACGAGTTATCCTACTCACTTTAAGCGCCTGTATGGGTGTGGCGCTTTGGGCTGCACCCGCTACAAACGCGAAAAAGCCATTTATCGAAGATGGCGTAAAACCGAGAGTTTTGAGCGACTATGTCGAGCAAGACAAGGACTACTGGGCGTATATACGCAAAAACCACCCCCTTTACAAATATGAAAAAGAGGGCAGAATGGTTGGCAAACTCACTGAGAGCAACAGACAAGAAGAGTTTATCAACATAAACAATGGTCCCAAAGCTGCCAAAGAGCTAGGGCTAGAACACGCATCTGTTACCTACCGCTTGTTTTCAGAGTCGATTTTGGACTATCCAAACAAATTCGTAGGCGCTAAAAAATGCGGCGAATGCCACCCTGCGCAATACGCAAGCTGGTCTCGCTCACGCCACACCATAAATGTGCGTTTCCCACACGAGGTAAGCGAAGCACCAAATGGCGATTTGAACGCGCCTATGTATGGCTCAAAAGATAGCTCTATCTTGCCAAAGGGCATTAGCGCAGAAGATGTTGTTTTCGTGCTTGGAACTCCACGCACCAAATACGGCTTTATCGACAAATACCTAGTGCGTGGCACTTACCACGTGCAAGGTGGCAAGCTCAAAGACGGCACAGGCACGGTTCACGCTGGGTCAAATCAATTTAGCCGTTTATGGACAAACTATCTCACACCTGAGATGGCGAAAAAAATCGCTTCTTATGTGCCCGGCTTTCCTACCACGCTTGAAGAATTCGGCGGCAAGGGAAGTCAAGGTAGCTATGTATGGGGAACAAACAGCTACGGCTCCACAAAAGACGGCAAGCTAATGTTTCAACCCGCTACTGCATACTGCGAGGTTTGCCATAGCTTTAAATTTGACTTTAAGAGCAAAGAAGAGTTCTTTTCAGCACTTGGCAATGCAAAGAAACTCCAAGAACACACTATCAACAAAGGTATAACCTGTGAGGAATGCCACGGAGCTGGCGGACACCTTTATGGCGCACGCGGTGCTGGTATGCCATCAAACTGCGAACGCTGCCACCAACGCTTTGCTAACAGCGAGGCTGATGAGGACAAAAACCCACGCAAGCCGTTTAACACTTATTTTAAATCAGGTTGTCCGTCTTGCGGCACTGAGGGAAGTCAGCTTTACAACTCAGCCCACTACGACAAGGGTATGCGTTGCACCACTTGCCACGACCCACACGAGACGACAATGAACAGCTGGAAAGACAACTATACCATTCCAAAGCTCAAAAAAGATTGCAATGATTGCCACCAAACGCAACAAACATTCTTTGACAAGGGCGGAATTCACGCCAAAGAAAGCTGCTCTGCTTGCCATATGCCTACGATGATGAGTTGTGAGAACTTTAACTCTATACAATTCCCAGACCACGCTGGCTTTGACAACGCAAGAACTTCGCACATTTGGAAAATCAATGTCAGCCCAACTGCAAAAACGATAAACCAACCAAAAGGCAAAGAGCGAGACGCTCGCAAAACCAAAGGCTGGACTATCGCGCGTGATGATAATGGACGATATTTCGTGGATTTGATGTGGAGCTGCGGACGAAGCGGCTTTGAGGACAGACACTTAGTGCAAGAGGGCAAGAGCGGTTGCCACAGCGCAGCGCAAAGCACCTTGCCAAAAGATTTGCACTACACTGACCAACAAAAGATTTACGATGATGTCGTTGCTTGGCAAAAGCCTGTAAAAGACGGCTACGCGCAAGTGAAGAAAATGCTGGCTGATTTAGACAAGAAAATGGCGGGTAAAACTAGCCTTAAAACTGAGTCAAAAGCTCGTGCCATTATGTTTGCTAAACAAGCTGAGGACATTTTGACAAAGCTTGAAAAAGATGGCTCTTGGGGCGTGCACGGACCTGCGTATTCAAAGAAAATCATCGATGAAGCGCTTGTTTATGTTACACAAGCCACTGACATCGCAAACGGAAAGAGTAAATAAGGCTCAAATTTGAGTGAAAGGAAAAAAGATGAAAAAAATGCTTAAATTCGTCTTTTTACTCTTTGCATTCGTTTCAATAAGTATCGCTGACGGCGTTGCTGGTATAGCCGCTGTTGAAGGCACTCAGCCCATCACCGTTAGCGATGCGATGGCAGATTTAGAAGGGAAAAAGACGCTGTTCTGTGGCACTATTGATGCGCAGATAAAAAAAGAGATTGGCTACATACCAAATTCTGTCTTTGTCGATGCGAAAAATTGGCGTTCGGCTATGCCAAAAGACAAAAACGCTAAAATTATTTTCTACGGCAAGGACAGAATGAGCTTTGAGCCTGCTGAGATAAGCTTGCTTGCTAAAAGTGCAGGATATACAAACACCTTTATCCTCACTGAGGGCATTGAAGGCTGGATACTTAATGGCGGCAAAAGCATAAAAGCGGGGCTTGATGAGTGGGACAACTCGCCAAATATCACAGACTATAAAGACGGCATTCACGCTGAAATGGTTTTTGGGAAACTTCCTGCTTGTAGCGATTGCCACGCGATGCAAAAGGGTGGCATAGACCCAAATTTAGCCACAAACACAAATCTCATCAGCTTAAATTGCTCTAAATGCCACGAAAAAGCGCAAGAAAATTTGGCAAATTCAGCTCACGCGCCTAAAAAAGCCAAGCTTTCTTTTGAGAATTTAATCAATGTTGATTTGACGAACGACAAGGGCAAAAAGCTGCCAAATTGTTTGGACTGCCACGGCGTGCATAACAAAACGCCTGAATTTATGGCGGCAAACCCACGCACTATCGCCGAGATAAGCTGCGAAAAATGCCACGAAAAGAAATTCAAAACCTTTTTGGGTAGCTTTCACGGCAAGGCTTTGCTTTTAAGCAAAAACAATGTTGAGCATTTTGAGGCATTGCCAACTTGTGCAAGCTGCCACGGCAAGCACAACATACAGCCAAGCGACAACCGCGCTTCTACGCTTTATGGGCAAGCTAAAATCGACACTTGTGCTAAATGCCACGAGGGCGCAAACGCGAATTTCACTGAATTTATAGCTCACGCCGACCATCACGATGGAGAGAATTTCCCAGCACTTAATGGGGTGTTTAAATTTATGGCGGGGCTTGTTATCGTTGTCTTTGTGTTCTTTGGCATACATACGCTTTTGTGGTGCATTCGCTTGGTGCTTTTGCGCCTTACTCACCCAAAAGAATGGCAAGCAGCAAAAGAAAAAAGCGCGGCTGACAAAACGCACATTAAGCGTTTCACGCCTTTCCAAAAGGCACAGCACTTCTTTATGGCGGCAAGTTTCTTGGGGCTTTCTGTCTCAGGGCTTGGACAAAAGTTTTACGATGCTCCTTGGGCGCAAAGTTTGATTGATTTCTTAGGCGGACCTTTGGTAGCGACACAAATTCACCATTTCAGCGCGGTGATAATGTTTATCGTCTTTTTCAGCCACATAGGGCAAATCGTTGCTTGCAAGGTGCAAAATGGCTGGACGCTTAAAGATTTCTTTGGACCTGACGGGCTTATGCCAAATACGCAGGATTTCAAAGACTTAGCCGCTCATTTCAAGTGGTTTTTCGGCAAGGGCGAACGCCCGCAGTTTGACCGCTGGACTTACTGGGAGAAATTCGACTATCTTGCGGTGTTCTGGGGTATGTTTATGATAGGCATTACGGGGCTTATGCTGTGGTTTCCTGTGGGCGCGAGCGCGCTTGTCAGCGGCGAATGGCTCAACATAGCCACAGTGATACACTCAGATGAAGCCTTGCTTGCGATGGGCTTTATCTTTGCGGTGCATTTCTTTAACACGCACTTCCGCGCAGACCGCTTCCCTATGGATATGGTTATATTCAGCGGTAGCCTTTCTCAAAGCGAGGTGCAACACGAGCGCAGCAAATGGTTTGCACGGCTTAAAAGCTCAGGCAAACTTGACACACTGCTCATCAAGGGCTTTGACTTCCCTATGGCTGCTATCAGCAAGGTTGTCGGCATTTTGATGCTCATCACAGGGCTTTTCTTCCTTGTGCTGATGATAATCGCAGGGCTATCTTACTTGTAGCTTAATGCTGCTTTGAGCTAGCTAAATTTAAGCGCATTTTCCCCAAATGCGCCCTTTAAGCAAAGGGTTTTAAACCCTTTGCTTTTTTTGTTTATATTTTTGCGCTTTTTAAGGGCAAAATTCACATTGAGTTTGAATTTTTGCTTTTTTGAGTGTAAAAATTCGCATTGTGTTTGCATTTTGTCCTCAAATTTGCTATAATTTTTCATCAAAATTCAAGGAAAAGCGATGCCTTTTGACTTTAAAAAAGAATTCAAAGAACTTTACGCCCCAAAAACAACCCCCGCACTCATCAATGTCCCGCAAATGCACTTCATAGCGGTGCGCGGCAAGGGCAACCCAAACACGAGCAGCGAGTATCAAACGAGCGTGGAGCTTTGCTACACACTTGCTTACGCGCTTAAAATGAGTCACAAAAAGGGCTATGAAATCGCTGGCTTTTTCGAGTATGTCGTGCCGCCTTTGGAGGGCTTTTGGTGGCAAAGTGGCTTTGAAAATGGCGGTTATGCGAGCAAAGAGGACTTTTCTTTCATCAGCCTAATCCGCCTGCCCGAATTCATCACGCCACAGCACTTTGAGTGGGCAAAAGCACAGGCTGCGAGCAAAAAAGCCTTGCCTTTTGAAAGGGCTGAGTTTTTTCGCTATGATGAGGGGCTTTGCGTGCAGTGCTTGCATTTGGGTTCTTATGACGCAGAGCCTGAAACTTTGGCAAAAATGAGCGAGTTTATCGCCGCAAAGGGCTATGAAAAGGACATTAGCCCCACGCGCTTTCACCACGAAATCTACCTTAACGACCCGCGAAAATGCGAAGCAAGCAAGCTTAAAACCATTTTACGCGTGCCGATTAGGAAAATTTAAGATTAAGGCTTGAATTTTAGCTAAATTCGCGTTCATTTGGGCTGAATTTAGCTTGAACTTTGGCTAGCACCTTTTCGGCAAGCATTTTAAAAAGCAAGGAATTCAAGCCTTAAATTCAGGCTTTGAAAAAGCAAATTTAGCCATAAGGACTATCACGCCGTTTTTTAGTTTTTTTAAAACGGCTTGCACCGACAAACAAGCAAACTCACCCAAAAGCGCGTGTGAATTTACTTTTGCTTTGTTTCTTGTAAAATCTCAAAGATTTTTGCGAGATTGTCGCGTTTTACGCCTCGATACACGAGAAAAATATCAGCCACAACCCACGCAAACGCCAAGAAAAAGCACGCAAACCACAGCATAATAGCCGCAAAGCTCAAATTTTCGGCAATGCCCTCGCTTGTTATCACGCCAGCGCTCACATAAATGGCGATGAGAAAGACGATTTTCGCAAGCCCCAAAACTATATCGCCCTTGTAAATCCTGTCAGCACCGGGCAAAAGTAGCGAAAGCACGAGCGCGAGCAAGGGATTTTTGAGATTTGCAAACACCAGCATTTCCATAGCGGCTTCATTTGCCTTCTCCAAACTCTCTTTGAGCGGCAAAAGCGCGTCATTAGGCACTTTGTCCTTAAACTGCAACAACATAAAACTGAAACTTGACTCTTGCATATTTGCCCTTTTTTGCGAAATAAAACGACATTATAGCGAAATTTCCTTGTCTTTCATAAAATGTGTGTGAAATTCTTAAAATTTCGCAAATTCGCCAAATTTATGCGCTAAAAAGCAAAAATTTAGCTATAATTTTTCATCTTAAATTCAGCAAACGCTTTTTGCTTAAAAGGAAAGTTATGGACTTTTTGATGATTTTTTGCACGCTTGTGGCTGTGGGCGTGGTGGCTTATTTTGTGCTGAAAAACTACAATCCCATTTTTGTGTTTTTCTTTTCTGGGCTGATTATCTTAATCGCCGCCTTTTATCTCACAGGCACGCCCTTGCCAAACACACAACGAAAGCCCGAAGAAATAACTTTTCTTACGAATTTACTTGACGGCTTTGCCTTTATCACGGCTACATTTAAGAAAAATTTAGCAGGCGTTGGGCTTATCATAATGAGCGTGGCGGGGTTTGCAGCCTATATGAAACACATCAACGCCTCAGCAAAGCTGGCTTACCTTGCAAACAAGCCTTTGGGTAAAATCAAAAACAAATATCTCGTGCTTAGCGGCACTTTTGTGGTGGGAATGGCACTTAAAATAGTGATTTCATCGTATGCGGGCTTGCTTATACTCTTGCTGGCGTGCATTTACCCTGTGCTTCTTGCGCTTGGCATTCGTCCTATTACCGCTGCTAGCGTGCTTTCTTTAATCGCTCTTGATTATGGACCAAAGGACGGAAATTCCATAAATATGGCGGATATGGTAGGCGAAAAGGACAATGTCGTGGGGCTTTTTTTGGATTATCAGCTTTATGTTGTTATCGCTTATGTAGTGGTTATCGCGCTTTTAATCCCTTTTTATTATGCTTATATGGACAAAAGAGACAAGGCAAAGGGCATAAACAACGAAGAAGTGGAAATCCCTGAGATAGTAAATCCAAAGTGTCCTACCTTTTATATCTTTTTGCCGTGGCTGCCCATAGTCTTTTTGTTTAGCGCGTATTTTATGGGCATAAAGCTCGATGTCATCACGGCAAATTTCATCAGCATAGCCCTTGTTTTCATCATCGAATTTATCCGCCATAAAGACGCTAAAAAGCTGGGCGAGGATATGGTTGTGATTTTGCGCGCAATGGCTGAAATTTTTGTTACTGTTGTGGCTATCATCGTGGCGGCTGGCATTTTTGCGGAGGGCATAAAGGCACTTGGAGGCATAGGCATCATCGCAAATGCTGTGTCAAATATGGGTGCATCGGCTATTATCCTTACCATAGCGCTTTTAAGTTTTATCGTGTATTTTGCCACAGTGATTATGGGAAGTGGAATCGCCGCTTTTAACGCCTTTGGCAGACTCGCCCCTGACATAGCCACAAAACTTGGCATTCACCCTATGGTGCTGGTTTTGCCCATAGAAATCGCTTCTTGCTTGGGGCGCGCGGCTTCGCCTATATCAGGCGGCATTTTGGTGCTGGCTGGATACACAAAGATAAGCCCCATCGCCCTTGTCAAGCGTTCGACTCCACTTTTGCTCGTGGGAATGGTGGTAAATATCCTTGTGGCTTATTGTTTTGCGTTGTAAGTTTTTTGTGCTAAAATGCTTTTTTAAAACTAAAATTCAAGCTGAATTTACGCTTTGAAAGGGCTTTTTAGGCTATTTTGCGTAAATTTTGCTTATGATAAGGAGAAAAAATGCCACTACTTGACAGCTTTAAGGTGGATCACACCATAATGCCAGCCCCAGCCGTGAGGCTTGCAAAGACTATGCAAACCCCAAAAGGCGACACCATAAGCGTTTATGACTTGCGCTTTTGCGTGCCAAACAAAGAGATATTGCCTGAAAAGGGCATACACACTTTGGAGCATTTGTTTGCGGGCTTTATGCGCGAGCATCTTAACTCAAATGCCGTTGAAATCATCGATATATCGCCTATGGGTTGCCGCACGGGCTTTTATATGAGCCTTATCGGCAAGCCAGATGATGAAAGCGTGAAAAATGCGTGGAGCGCGAGTATGAAAGACATTTTAAACGCTAGCCAAATCCCAGAGGCAAACAAATTTCAATGCGGCACTTACGCTATGCACTCGCTTGATGAAGCCAAAGCAATCGCCAAAAGCGTGCTTGATAAGGGTATAGGCATAATGGACACAAACAAAATCTTGCTGAAAGAGTTTGCGTAATTTTGCATAAAGGCGAGCTTGTCTCATCAAGCCGCCTTTGCGCTCTTAAAAGCTAAATTTTGCCCTTAAATTTGCGTGAATTGAGCTTTTTTTAAGCGGTGCTGCTTGAATTTGTGTGAATGGAGCTTTTTTTCAAGCGGCACTGCTTGAATTTGCGTGAATTTTTCGCTCAAAGCCTATGAAATTTAGTGCGTGTAAGCCTTAAATCAAAGGCAAGTATCAAGCTAGAATTTTGTGCCGAATATGTTTTAAGGACTTTAACGCAAGGCGTGAATTTTAGCTTTGAAAATTTGCAAATTTTTCGCTATAATACCCGCTTTTAGACAAAATTTAAGAAAGGATTTGTGGTGTCAAGCAAGAGGGCGCAAGGCAGGATTTATATCAGCTCTGATTTTCACTTTTGCCACGAAAATGTGATGAGGTATTCTGACAGATACTCGCAGCGATTTCACAATATACAAGAGTATCAAAGTGCTTTGATGGAGCATTTGGCAAGTTTTGTCAAGCCTGATGACATTTTTTTGTTTTTGGGGGATTTGTCCTTAGGACCGGGCAAAAGCGTGCAGGTGTGTAAGGACTTGCTCTCTGTCTTAAAATGCGACAATATGCACTTTATCCGCGGCAACCACGACAAATGGCTTACAAATTTGGATTTGTATGGTATGGGCTTTCGTAGCGTGCGCGACTACTTGCTCATCGATGATTTGCTGATTTGCCACTATCCGCTTGCTGATGCGTATGGGGAGTTTGGGCAGTATAAAATGCACAAATTTTTGTGGGATATGTTTTACCAAAACCCTGTGGTGCGTAGGGTTATACACGGACACATTCACAACGCTGTGTTGCGCGGTATCGAGGGCGTGGAGTATGTCAATGTGAGCGTGGATAAGGACAAGGATAAATTCAATGTCTATGAATTTAAGGACATCGACTATGATGAATTTAAAGCTATGCTGAAAAAAAGTGGCGTGAGTAAATTTAAACGCTCTCAAAAAGGCAAAAAATGACACTCATCGTGTGTGCGGGGAGAAATGAGAATTTTCGCTTTGCTAAAAGTATAGGCGTGGGCTTGGTTGAGGCAAGTGCTGGGCTTTGCGAACTTTTGTTTAAATTTAATGCAGTGGCGAGCAAAAATAGCGGTGCTAAAAATGTGCGTGGCGTGGCGGGCATTATGGACGAGCAAAGTGTGGCGAGTGAGTTAAGCGTGGCGAACAAGCCCGATAAAATCATTTTCATCGGCACTTGTGGGCTGTATCAAAAGGGCGATAAAAAAGGTTTAAACGCTTTAAATTTAAGTGAAAATGGCAAGATAAAGGAAAATTTAGGCGCAAAAAATAGAGCGGGCGAAAATCAAAAGCCTTTGAAACTGCTTGAAATTTATGAAAGCGCGCATTGTTTTAATGTAGAAGCGAGCAAGCTCACAAATGATTTTTACAGCCCCGCTGAGTGTGAAATCAATCTCAATGTTTCATATGAAACAAAAAAATGCAACTCATCAAACTATATCTGCACGGACGAAAATGTGGCGGCAAGGTTTGCGGATTTGGGCTTGGAGCTTGAAAATATGGAGAGCTTTGCGGTGCTGAGCGTTGCTAAACGCTTTGGTATAAGCGCGACTTGTTTTTTGTGTGCGACAAATTTTTGCGACAAAAACGCTCATCAAAGTTTTTTGCAAAATCACGCTCAGGCGAAGAAAAATTTAGAGCATTTTTTGCAGGAAAAGAATTTGATTTAAGGCGAAAATGTGAGCGAAAAAATGACAAAAAAATCAAAAGAAAATTTAGGCAAAAAAGCGATAAAGGCTGATTTAAATTTAGATGAAAAGAATTCAAATTTCACAACTTCACAAAAGCAAAATTTAAAGACTCGAAAATCCCAAAAAACAGCTGATAGTAAAAAAACTTCAAAAGAAAATTTAAAAGCAAATTCACACGCAAATCTCACAAGCCAAAAAAAGCCAAAAGCACAAAAGCAAAATTTAAATGAAACAAATCCGCAAAACCTAAATTCAAACGAGTTAAATTCGCAAGGGCAAAGTGTCGTTTCAGCTCCGCTTTTAAGCTCTTTAAATTCCACTCAAAAGCTGAATTTGCTTGATTTTACTGCCGATGAGCTTGCTAAAATCATCTCGCCTATGTTTCGTGTGAAACAAATTTTTGAGTGGATTTACCAAAAATACGCCGATGATTTTTCGCAAATGTCGTCTTTGTCAAAGGAAATGCGTGCGGAGTTGAGCCAGAAATTTCACTTTTCGCCCTTGCAATGCGTGAAATTCGAGCAAAGTAAGGACAAAAGTATCAAATACCTTTTTCGCCTTAATGACGGCTTGCTGATAGAGTCCGTCCTTTTGCCGATGAAAGAAGAAGTCCTTGATGAAAACGGCAAACGCGTCAAGTCGCCGCGATACACGATTTGCGTTTCATCGCAGGTTGGCTGCAAAAGTGGCTGTTCTTTTTGCCTTACCGCAAAGGGTGGGTTGAAGCGAAATTTGAGCGCGGGCGAAATAGTCGGGCAGATTTTGTGGATAAAAAAGCAGCAGCAAATCCCCTACGCTCACCGCGTAAATGTCGTGTATATGGGTATGGGCGAGCCGCTTGACAATCTCACAAATGTGAGCCGTGCCGTGCGGATTTTGAGCGACAACAACGCCTTGTCCATAAGTCCGCGCCGTCAAACCATAAGCACGAGCGGACTTGCAAAGCAAATCAAAGAGCTGGGCGAGATGAATTTGGGCGTGCTTTTGGCGATTTCGTTGCACGCGGTTGATGACGAGCTGCGAGACAGGCTGATGCCGATAAATAGAGCTTACAATATCGCCGCGGTTATGGAGGCTGTGCGGGGCTTTCCTATAAATCAGCGCAAAAAGATAATGTTTGAATACCTGCTGATTGCGGGCGTAAATGACGGCAAACGGCACGCCGAAGAGCTGGTGCGCTTGCTGAGCGGCATTCGCGCAAAGGTGAATTTAATCCTTTTCAACCCGCACGAAGGCAGCACATACCGCCGTCCGAGCGTAGAAGATGCGGTGAAATTCCAAGACATTTTGAGCGCAAAGGGTATCACCTGCACGGTTCGGCAAAGCAAGGGGCTTGACATAAGCGCGGCATGCGGACAGCTCAAAGAAAGGACACAAAAATGACGATTTTAGACATAGGCGAGTTGATTTTCATCGTGGGCGTGGTGGCGATAGGGCTTGCGGGGATTATTTTCGTGCTGAAAAATGAGAAAAAATAAAATTCGCAAAAAATTACCTTTTGCATTGAGCTTGTTGAAATTAAATCCAAAAAAGGATACAATAGCCTTTAAATTCACATTTTGAAAGGGTAAAATGAAAAAGTTAGTATTGATATGTTGCCTTTTGGCAAGTGTTTTATGGGCGGATTTTGTGCCTTATGGCGAACAATGCACCTTTCAAAATGACACATTTTGGATAAAAATCATTGAGCTTTGTGGTGAGGGCGATATATCCTGCGATAAAGTCGCATATATTGGGTTAAATAAGCAAAGTGGCGAATTTATCACTCTTAAAGGCAAGGCGATAAAGGCTTTCAAATATGCTGGATATGAGTTTGCAAATCAAGGCTACACTTACCATATAACGCGCGATGATTCGCTACTGATTTACAAGGGCAATAAACTTATGCAAAAAATGAAATTGCAGAGTTGCAAATAAAAGGGATGTGAAAATGCAAAATGTAAGCAAAATATTAGTGATTCTATGTCTTTGCTTTTTGGCAAATATAGCGGTGGCAGAGGATGAGGATATTATTAGTTTAGAAAGATTAAAGCAAATCAAAAAAGAGCAAAATGAATATTGGCTACAATTTTTAGCCCAAGCTCTTTATTATGATGATTCACCTGATGCTTTGGCAAGACTCGCTTTTGCTAAAAAGCACTTCACGCCTTTGTGGTATGAAATCATCACAAATGACAAAGGGCAAAAAGTAGCTGATACTACTATTTGTGCTGATGGCGATGCTTCTCAATTTTGCAGATACGCGCCTAAAAAACCGCCACTTAAACTAAAAGGCACACTAACGATAAATGCACGATATGATTCAATTAGCGACTGCTCAGGCTTTATCCCTTACAGTGCGGTATTTGATAGCAAAGAAGCACCTAATGGCTTTTTCCGTCAATTTAATGTTTATGCAACTAAAAACAATCAAAAAGAAATCCTAAAAAATATGCCAAAATGGTTGCTTGATGGATTTGCTGGAGAGGCAAGCTATGAAGTGGAGATTGAAATTATAAATGAAAATGGTGTAGCTTTGGTAATTTCTAGCAATGCTTGCTATGTTGATTCTTATATGAATGTGGATAATGTAAAATTTATCAAAAAAATTAGCGAAAAGAAATATAAAGATTTAGAACAATATTTTCAAGCGGTAGATGAAGACGAAGAATTTTTAATGAAATTTCAACTTAAAACAAATGATGATTTTGTAAATCTGCGCGAATCCCCAAATGGTGCGATTATAACGCGAATCTACAAAAAAGATTTTAGTGATATTTTAGTAATAGGGACTTTTGAAGCAGAAGTGTTAGGATTAGAACCAAATAAAACAAATGCTTGGTATAAAGTGATTTATTTCCCGCCAAATACGCTCAAGACAAAGGACGCAAAAGCGAGATTTATCCATAAATCACAGATTGATTTTGGTGAATGAAATTGCAAAATGGGAGTGCAAAAAATAAAAAAGTTAAGTGTATTGCCTTTAGCAGCGTTTGTGTCGGTGGCGTTTGCTGAAAATTTAAAATGGGAGGATGCGGATTGTCGGTTTGAAAAAATCACAAGCAAGAGCCAAACGGACATTGAGCTAGACCCTAAAAACGATGTGGATAGGTGCGGAGTGCCTTCTATCGTCATCATAGAGGCGCAAAATATAGAGCAAGCTTATCAGCGACTTTTGCTTGATAGTGAGCAATACAAGAAAATTCTTTTAAAAGCCTTGCCGATGAAAAATTACACGCATAGCGTTACTGATGGCGTGATTGACGAGGTAAAGCTAGAAAATATCGCTCGCTATGAATGGAAAAATGAAAAATTGTTAAAAATTCACATTGAATATGAGTATGGTTGTGGCGATGAGCATTACACGCTTATTGATTTAGGCGGTGGCAAGGTTAAGATAGTAAGACAACAAAATTCCTGCTAGACTTTGAATTTTGATTGCCCTTTGCTTTTGGCTCGCCCATAAAAATTTGAATTTTTGTTTCATATGAAACAAATTTACTGCCCTGTCCTTGTGGGCAAACTGATGAGTATTAAATTTCAAGCATTGCGAAAAAATTGAAAATTCACGCTCCTACACTGATTTTGTCTTTGTGAAAATTTGCCTTTCACTACACCCACAAACAAGACAAATCTCCATAAATTCACGCAAAGACAGGTCGCTTTCACTGACACCCTTCGCATTCTATGCTTCTGTCCGCCACATCTACCTTTGTGCTGTCAGGGCTTTCGCTACGCAAATAATAAGTCGATTTCACGCCCAGCTCCCACGCAAGCATATAGATTTCGTTAAGATACCCGCCGCTTGCCTTGTCAAGCGACATAAAGATATTGAGGCTTTGCCCTTGGTCTATCCATTTAGCGCGCACGGCAGCTGCTCTTACAAGCACCCTTTGGTCTAGCTCATAAGATGGCGTGTAGTGCTGCCAAGTGTCAAGGCTGAGATTTGGCACGACAACGGGTATCATACCGCTTAAATTCTGCTCGAACCATTTGCGTTTGTAGATAGGCTCTATGGTTTGGGTTGTGCCTACGAGTATGGAGATGCTTGAAGTCGGCGCGATAGCCATCAAATAACCATTTCGCATTCCGTCTTTTTTCACCTTTTCGCGCAACTTGTCCCAATCACAATCGCTTTGGTCAAAAAGCCCTTCTCTTAAAGTCAGCGCCTTTGCCTTTTCGTTCGCCACATCGATAGGAAAAATCCCCTTGCTCCAATTCGAGCCTTTAAAGTCCGCATAAGCACCCTTTTCTACGGCTAAATTTGAGCTAGCTTGTATGCACTCATAGCTTATATACTCCATTATCCTGTCGATAGTATGCAAATGCTCTTCGCTGCCCCATTGAATCTGCCTTTGTGCGAGCATTTGCGCTTCGCCCATTACTCCAAGCCCTATACTGCGGGATTTTAAATTTGTGTTTTTTACCTTTATGTGCGGGTAAAAATTCAAATCAATCACATTATCAAGCATTCTCACCGCCGTTGGCACGACTCTTGCGATGTCTTCTTTGGTGTTTATCTTGCTTAAATTTACGCTTGCTAGGTTGCAAACGGCGGTTTTGCCGTCATTTTTGAATTTTTCGACTATATAAACCTTTTTGCCGTTTATGCTGTCAAGCGTTGAGATTTTTTTAGCCTTTTTGCTGATACCGCCATCGACACTGATTTCTTGCTCTTCGTCCAAATGCAGCTCGGTTTTATCATCAAAAATCACTTTGATTTGATAGTAGTTTGGCTCGGTGTTTTGAAAGATTTCCGTGCATAAATTTGAGCTTCTTATGATACCTGCGTGCGGGTTTGGGTTGGTGCGGTTAGCCGTATCTTTAAAGCACAAAAAGGGCATTCCGCTTTCAAAGTAGTTCAGCAAAATCTTTTTCCAAAGCTCTTTTGCATCGACTATGTTTTTGCTTATAGTGTCGTCTTTTTCATACTCTTCGTAGCGTTTTTCAAACTCTTCTCCATAAAGTTCGCACAAATCGCCTGTTTCAAGCGGGTCAAAAAGCGTCCATTTAGCGTTTTCTTTCACCCTTTTCATAAACAAATCATTTATCCACAGCGCAGGAAAAAGCTCGTGCGTGCGGCGTCTTTCTTCGCCTGAATTCTTACGCAAATCGATAAAATCATTTATATCCATATGCCAAGGCTCGATATAAACGGCGATTGCGCCCTTTCGTGTGCCAAGTTGGTCAACCGCTACGGCTATGTCGTTGGTGATTTTTAAGAAAGGTATGATACCACCAGCGGCGTTTTTATGTCCATCAATGCTGCCGCCCATAGCGCGCACTTTGGACCAGTCCCAGCCCACGCCGCCGCCAAATTTAGAAAGCAAAGCCATTTCTTTGTAAGAATCAAAAATCCCTTCTATATTGTCGCTCGTGCTGCCTATGTAGCAAGATGAGAGTTGATGCCTTGTCGTGCGAGCATTTGAGAGCGTGGGCGTAGCAAGCATTACTTCAAATTTGGAGATTAAATCATAAAATTTCTTCGCCCATTCTTGTGGGTTAAATTCATTTTGCGCCAAAAACATAGCTATGCCCATAAACATTTGTTGTGGCAGTTCTATCGGCTCGCCTTTTTTGTCCTTGATGAGATACCTATCATAAAGGGTTTTTATGCCCAAATAAGTAAATTGCAAATCCCGTTCAGGCTTTATGTAGTCGTTTAAGTCGTCCAAATCATACTTTTCTTTCAGCCCTAGCAAAATGCGCCCTTCCTTTTCGCCGCGCTCAAAATACTCGCGCAAATGGTTGTAGCCGTTTGTTTTGCTTACTTTTTTATGCAGGCTATATAAAAAAAGCCGTGCCGCCACAAAGGTCCAATCAGGTCTATCCACATCGATTTTATCCACGGCTGTTTTTATCAGCGTGTCTTGAATTTCGGCTGTGGTTATGCCGTCTCTAAACTGAATTTGTGCGTCAAATTCCAGCTCGCTTACATTGACATTGCTAAGCCCTGCCACAGCGTCTGTAGTGTATTTGCGGATTTTGCTTATATCCACTTCCTCGGTGCGCCCGTTTCTTTTGATGACCTTCATTTTTTCTTCTTTCCTTTCGTTCCAAAAACACGCTCGAAAATCGCCGCGACATTTTTGGTATAGTAGTTGTAATCAAAGCATTCTTTTATCTCATCGCTTGTTAGCTTGCCTTTGAGCGCGCTTTCATCAAGCAAGGCTTGCAAAAACAAGCTTTCTCCCTTTGAATTCACACCCGCTTTGCCCTTTTGCAAATCCTCCCACACTTTCATCGCGTTTTGTTGCACGATTTTGTAAGCATCTTCGCGGCTTATGCCCTTTAAAGGTAGCTCCAAAAGCACCCTTTGTGAAAAAACCAAACCGCCTGTTAAATTTAAATTTTTCATCATATTTTGCGGATAAACGAGTAAATTTTCGATTAAGTTCGTAAGCCGCACCAACATAAAATCAGCCGTTACAAAGCTATCAGGCAGCATAAAACGCTCCACACTTGAATGGCTTATATCGCGCTCGTGCCAAAGGGCGACATTTTCAAGCGCGGGCGTTACAAAAGAGCGGATTATGCGACAAAGCCCCGTGATATTTTCGCTTAAAACAGGATTTCGCTTGTGTGGCATCGCCGAACTGCCCTTTTGCCCTTGTGAAAAAAATTCCTCCGCCTCATACACTTCTGTGCGTTGCAAGTGCCTGATATTGACAGCGATTTTCTCACAACTTGCCGCTAAAATGGCAAGGGCTGAGATGACCTGGGCGTATCTGTCGCGCTGAATGATTTGATTTGACACGGGTGCTGGCTTTAAGCCTAAATTTTGGCAAACCTTTTCTTCAAATTCAAGCGGAGCGTGAGCGAAATTTCCCATCGCACCACTGAGTTTTCCATAGCTTATGCACTCTTTTGCGTTTTCAAGCAAGGTTAAAGCGTGCTTTATCTCATCAAACCAAACCGCTAACACTAGCCCAAAGGTTATCAGCTCGCCGTGTATGCCGTGGCTACGCCCAACCATAAGAGTGTCTTTGAATTCAAATGCCCTTTTTTCAAGTGCTTTGAGTAAATTTTGCGTGTCAGCGATGATTAAATCAAGGCTATCTCTTACTTGCAAAGCCACAGCCGTGTCTATGCAGTCGCTTGAAGTCATTCCATAGTGCAAAAACCTACTCTCTGCGCCTAAATTTTCACTCACACTTGTGAGAAACGCTATGACATCGTGCTTTGTCGTCTTTTCTATCTCGTCAATGCGCCCTATGTCAAATTTAGCGTTTTTTAGGATTTTTTCGCAATCGTCTTTTTTGATTAAACCTAGTTCATTCCACGCTTTAACGGCTGCTAGCTCGACTTTGAGCCAAGCCTTGTATTTAGCTTGCAAATCCCATTTTGACGACATTTCAACCCTGCTGTATCGTTCGACCATATCATAAAGCCTTTTTTTGGTTTTTTGGAAAAATAGAGTATAATTATACTCAAATTAAACTTATAATTTGGTTAGAAATGGCGTATAAAAAAATTAAAATTGCAAATTTGTTGAGCGAATTCGCTGCGAGCGAAAATGCCAGCAACAATGTGGCGCAAAATGCGAATTTACAGGCGTTTAAAGTGCTGATGAACGCTCTTGGCGTGTCGATGAGTGAGGCACAAAGGCTCATCGACAAAGGACGGCTTTTTTGCAACGGCGAAGTGGTGAGCGCAAAAAATGAAATTTTGCGTGGCGAAATCGAACTTATCAGCTATGAAAACGCTCCGCGCGGACAAAAGCCGATTTTTGATAATCAAAACTTTGCCGTTTTTGATAAACAAAGCGGAATTTTAAGCCACCCAAACGGGCGAAACTGCGCTTACAGCTTGTGCGATGAGATTTGGCACTTGTATGGGGCGCAAGCTGGCGTGGCGCACAGGCTTGACAGAGAGACAAGCGGGCTGATTTTAGTCGCCAAAGACAAAAAAACGCAAACGATTTTCAAAACTCTTTTTGAAAAAAGGCTTGTCAAAAAAGAATACCTAGCCCTTGTGAGCGGGCAAACTCCGCTTGAATTCCGTGTCGATTTGCCTATGAATTCAGCTTGCGATGAGGTGAAAACAAGAATGCGGCTTTGTCCTTTGAGCGAGGGCGGAAAGGAAGCAAGGACTGAATTTAAAAGGCTTTGTTATTTTAGCGAGCAGGATTTGCTGAATTTATCGCACGAAATGAAAAATGCGGCGGACAAAAACTTAAATTTAACGGAGACTTTGGGAAATTTCGCTTCGTTTGAGAACGGATTTGAAAGCAAATTTGACAAAAAGGCGAACGATGATTTATCTTACCTAGCTTGCGAAAATGCTTTTGAGAGTAAATTTAAGAGAAAATTTAGCGAAAATGCGAACGGCGATTTGCCTTGCTTAAATTCGTTTGATAGCAAATTTGATGAAAGCAAAAAGCGACAAAAAGAATTTTCAGCACGCAAAAATTCAGCTTGCGATGAGAGTAAAATTCAGCTTGGCAAGGGCTTTGATTTTTCAAAAGGCGCGTCCTTGCTGCTGGCTCGCCCGCTCACAGGTAGGCAGCACCAAATCCGCCTGCACCTTTTTGCAAGCGGGTTTGCGATTTTGGGTGAGCCTTTGTATGGCTTGGAAAAGGCGGACATCGAGCGCATTTTAGACAAGCAAATGAGTGCCTTTGAGAGAGTGTCGCTCACGGGCGCGACAAGGCTGTGCCTGCACTCAAATCGCTTGGCGTTTGAATTTGGAGGCAAATCCTACGACATACTTTCGCAAAGAGACATAAGGGCTGAATTTTTGCGGGCTTTGAGCTTGTGAGATTTGCTCTTTTTTAAAGCGTTGATTTAAGGTTTATCTTGTCAAATCATCACTGCAAGCAAAAAAGCATAAGCAAATTTTCGCAAAAATAACAAACAAAGTGCAAAATTTTTTTTAAGAAAAGGCTTTTACGAACTTGAATTTTCAAGTAAATCATTTGCGCTTTGTCATCTTTTTGCTTAAATTCTTGCATTTTTACCTTGCCAAAATTTAAATTTTGTTTCATATGAAACAATCTACCCAGCAAATCCACAAAATAAGCCGTGATAAAATGTAAAACTTGTTTTGCAAATCCGCCGTCATTGTAATCCATTTGCAAAAAGCGCTTTACCCTTTTCGCCATTGTAAGCAAGCCACAGAGCAAGCGTGGCAAGACACAAACAAAGATGACATTTAAGATTGCCACGCAAAAATTCGCTCACGCTCTTTTTCGCTCACAACGGCGATTTAATAAGATTTTAATACTCATCAACCACTATTTTTTGAGAAAAAACTTACTTAAAATCATTATTTTGACTACTTATATTTTGTTTAAATTTAACAAATTTTTACATTTATCGCAAAAATTACCAAATTTAAGCCAAAAATTTACTATATTTCGCTACAATGCCTTAAATTCAACACAAGGATACACGATGAAAACTCTACACAAACTCACTCTGGCGGCGGCTTTGTGCGTGGCAAGCGCGCCTGCTTTGGAGTTTAGCGAGCTAGGACACAAATCTCTGTCTATGGGCAGCACGGGCGTTGCTCTTAAAAACAACCCCTACGCGATTTTCTACAACCCCGCATTAAGCGCGGCAAGCCCTGCCACACGGCTAGGATACGGGCTAAACGGCTCTTTTGCGGAGAAAAACATACTCCAAGTTTTCAACTACGACTTGTCAAATGTGCAGGATATAGGGGCGTTTAACGAGTTGCTGAAAGACAACTTTGTCAATATCAAGTTAAGCGGTGCGGTAGCGTTTAAGCTCCCTGACATTTTGCCTTACGGGCAGCTTTCTGTGGGCTTTGCGCAAAGTGTGTATGGGGTAGCAAATTTCACGGGCAAGATAGAAAAGCCTAGTAGCTTACAAGAAGCTATGTCCCCTGTAAATGGCGAGAAAAAGCCCGTTACGCTCAATATGCGCCGTGTTGATATTATGGAAATCCCCGTTTCTTACGCCATCTCAAACGAAACGCCCATCGGGCAAGTAAGCGTTGGTGCGGCGGTGAAATTTATGAACGCATCGAGCAAGCTCACTAACGAGCCTTTGAGTGTCAATCATAAGAAAGATGACATTTTAAACAAAGTCCAAGATACGCTCAAAGGCTCAGGCGCGACAAGTGCGAGCAATGTGGGCTTGGATTTAGGCGTGGTGTATAGCCCTATGGATTTGGGGTTGAGCGTGGGTTTGAGCGCGAAAAACCTGAACGCGCCAAAGTTTAAATTCGGCGAAAACGGCGAGCTGAAAATCAAACCGCAAGCTAGACTTGGCGCAGCGTGGGAGCTGGGCGAGATAGTGAGTATCGCTGGGGACATTGATTTGACGAACAACGAGCTTATCAGCGCGAGCAAAGAAGCGAAAAAGCAAACTTCGCAAAAAATCGGCATAGGCGCGGCTGTGGATATGATGTTTTTCGGCGCAAGGGCTGGCGTGGCAAAGGACTTGCGACAGGACAATGGGGCGATTTTATCACTCGGGCTTGGCTTTGGCTTTTTGGACATAGGCGCGGCTGTGGCGACAAAGACTTCAAAGGTAGAAAACACGAGCTATCCACGCTACTTTGCCATCACTGTTGGCGGCGGGTTTAGCTTTTAGGGGCTTAACTTAAAAGGGTGTTTGGCTTTAAAGGGTTGAGCTTTTTAGGGGTTAATTTTAGCGAGCTAGGCTTTTAAAAAGTTGAGTTTTAGCGGACTTAATTTTTAAAGGGTTTAGTTTTTAGTGGGATTAACTTTAAAGGGCTTAATTTTAGTGAGTTAGGCTTTTAAAAGGTTTAGTTTTTAGCGATTCGGGCTTTTAAAGGGCGTGGCGGCTTTTGTCATACTGACAAATCTGTCATACTGAGCGAAAGCGAAGTATCCATAAATTTAAAAGTGTGTCTTAAATTCTTTGGATATTTCGCTACGCTCAATATGACAAAGTCCGCTTGCTTGTCATTGCGAGCCTTGCGAAAGTAAGGCGTGGCAATCCATAAAAAATAGCATTATCATTAGAATTCAAGTAAAACCACTAAATTTTGTCATACCGACTTATTTGCTGTCATACTGAGCGCAGCGAAGTATCCATAAAGAAAACAAAGAACAGACTACTGAATGCGGAATTTGTGGATATTTCGCTCGTTTCACTCACTCAATATGACAATATAATCTTCGCCGTGTCTGCGCCTTGCAAGTCGTTGTCGCCTTTTGTAAAGGCTCGCAAGGACAAAATGCGTAAAATTTTGTGTAAAATTTGATTTTAAGGGCGAAATTGAGTTAAATTTCACAAAAAATTTGACAAAAAAGCAAAAATCTGCAAAAAATTCAAGCTTTTTTGCAAAAAAATGCTAAAATTCAAGCTAAATTAAGTTTGACAAGCTACAATTACACGAAAATTTGACAAAGGAAAAGGGCTTGAAATCTTTATCAAAGGCAAGACACTGAAAGAACTTATCGCCTACAAGGGTGCAAACGGACAGGTATTTGACACGCAAAGCGTAAATTTAGGCATTATAGGCGAAAATTTAGCCGCAAACGCCTTAAATGCAAAGCAAGCTAGCTCACAAAGCCCTACAAAAGAGCATTCACAAAGTGATGAGTGCGATAAAAGTGCAGCAAAACAAGCCTTACAAGGCAAAAGCTCATCAAAAAACGCCACAAATTCAGCCCAAAAAGACACTTTAAAAAACGCAAATACCGAAAATTCGTGCGCCACAAGCACGCAAGACGGACTAAACGCCCAAAATTTAAGCCCCATTTACTTTGACGGCTCACAAGAATGCCTAGAAGTGTTGCGCCACAGCTGCGCGCACCTTATGGCACAAGCGATAAAAGCCCTTTACCCTGAGGCTAAATTTTTCGTAGGTCCCATCATCGAGGACGGCTTTTATTATGATTTTCGCGTGAGTGAAAAGTTAAGCGATGAGGATTTGCCAAAGATTGAAGCAAAGATGAAAGAATTTGCAAACGCTAGGCTTGAAATTTCGCGTTATGAGCTTGACAAAAGCGAGGCAGTGGCTAAATTTAAAGATGATGATTTAAAGCAAGAGGTGCTTTTAAGGATACCTGATGGCAAGGTTGGCATTTATAGGCAGGGCGATTTTGAGGACTTGTGTCGCGGTCCGCATTTGCCAAATACCAAATTCTTGCAGTTTTTCAAGCTCACGCGCATTGCTGGGGCTTATTTGGGCGGCGATGAAAAAAGAGAAATGCTCACGCGCATTTACGGCACAGCCTTTGCGGACAAAGAGAGCTTAAAAGAGCATTTACGCATTTTAGAAGAGGCGAAAAAACGCGACCATCGCAAGCTTGGCACACAGCTCAAACTCTTTCATTTTGACGAGCAAATCGGCGGAGGCTTGCCGCTTTGGCTGAGTAACGGGGCTAGAATGCGCTCAAAATTAGAGCATATCTTGTATAAAGTCCATAGAATTCGAGGCTATGAGCCTGTTCGCGGACCTGAAATCCTTAAAGCTGAGGCGTGGAAAATCAGTGGACACTACGCAAACTACAAAGAAAATATGTATTTTACGCAAATTGATGAGCAAGAGTATGGCATAAAGCCGATGAACTGCGTAGGACACATAAAAATTTATCAAAGCGAAGTGCGAAGTTACCGCGATTTGCCGATAAAGTATTTTGAGTATGGCGTGGTGCATCGCCACGAAAAAAGCGGGGTTTTGCACGGGCTGTTTCGCGTGCGTGAATTCACACAAGATGACGCGCATATCTTTTGTATGCCAAGCCAAATCAAACCGCTTGTGCTTGAAATTTTAGACTTTGTTAGCTCGCTAATGCGTGCTTTTGACTTTGAGTATGAAATGGAAATCTCCACAAAGCCCGAAAAAGCCATAGGAAATGATGAAATTTGGGACAACGCCACAAGGGCTTTAAAAGAGGCTTTGGACGAACAAGGGCTTAAATACGGCATTGACGAGGGCGGCGGGGCTTTTTATGGACCAAAGATAGACATAAAAATCACAGACGCCTTAAAGCGCAAATGGCAGTGCGGGACTATACAAGTGGATTTTAATTTACCCGAACGCTTTGAGCTTGAATACACCGCAAGCGATAACACCAAACTACGCCCCGTAATGCTTCACCGCGCGATTTTGGGTAGCTTTGAGCGCTTTATCGGCATTTTGACAGAGCATTGTGCGGGTGAGTTTCCGTTTTTCATCGCGCCTACGCAAGTGGGCATAGTGCCGATAGCTGCAAATCATCAAAACTACGCCAAAGAAATTTACGCTGAGCTTTTAAATTTGGGTGTAGATAGTGAAATTTATGATAAAAATGAGAGTTTGAGTAAGAAAATCCGCACCGCCGAGCAGCAAAGGCTGCCGATGATTATCGTTTTGGGCGATGAGGAGCTTTCGCAAAAAAGCGTTGCCTTGCGCGACCGCAGGGCTAAAATACAAAAAAACCTTTCTTTGAAAGAGTTTTTAAATTTTGTAAAGGACAAACTAAATGAGGTGCGTTTTTGAGTAGGGATAAAGAAGTGCTGCTCAACAAAGAGATACGAGCGAGGGAGCTTCGCTGCATAGGCGATGACGGCGAGGCTTTTGGGATTTTAAGTCGCGATGAGGCTTTAAAGCTAGCAAGCAGCAAGGGGCTTGATTTGGTTTTAATCGCCCCTGAGGCAAAGCCACCTGTGGCAAAGGTGATGGACTTTGGCAAATTCCGCTATCAGCAGGAAAAAAAGCAAAAAGAAGCGAAAAAAAAGCAAAAGGTTATCGACATTAAGGAAATCAAGCTGTCGATTAAAATCGCGCAAAATGACATAAACTACAAGGTTCGCCACGCTTTGGAGTTTTTAGAGCAGGGTAAATTTGTGAAATTTCGCGTGTTTTTAAAGGGGCGCGAGATGCAAAACCCAAGCGCAGGCGTGGCGCTACTTGAAAAGGTGTGGCAAAGCATAGAAGACAAGGCTAGCCGCGAAAAAGAGCCAAATTTTGAAGGACGCTATGTCAATATGCTTGTAACGCCGAAGAAGGGGTGAATTTATCAAAGCAAAGCGTTGTCGCCATTTTAAAATTATGGATACTTCGCCAAAGGCTCAGTATGACAAGAAATAGTAAAGTATGACAAAGACAAGTCAGTATGACAAGGATTTTGTCATTGTGAGAATTTGCAAAGCGTAAGCGTGCAAATTCGTGGATACTTCGCTTCGCTCAGTATGACAAATTTGGGGCTTTGCTTGAATTTTTGTGATAAAATTTCCTTAAATTTTATCGTGGATTGCCACGCCGTTTTTTGCAAAAACCGCTCGCAATGACAAAAAAGAAAACGCATTTTATCATTTTTAATGACGGCGCACTCTTGTCATTTTGAGCGTAGCAAAAAAATCCACAAATTCCGCATTCTATTTTCCACACTATTCCATTCCCCACACTCCACAAAACGAAAATTCAATTTTTTTCAAAAATTTATAAATTTGCAAAGCAAAATATACTATAATAAAAGCTTTATTTAAGGATAGCGATGAAAAAGATAAAAGTGGGGATTTTAGGCGCGAACGGCTACACAGGCTACGAGCTGGTGCGTTTGCTTTTAGCGCACCCAAATGTCGAGCTGGCTTATCTTGGCTCACGCAGCTTTAAGGGGCGAGCATATAGCGAAATTTACGCGAGTTTGCAAGGGATTTGTGATTTAAAATGCGATGACAAGGCATTGAGCGAAATTTCTCAAAGTTTAGATTGCATATTTACGGCTACTCCGCAAGGCTTTTGTATGCAAGAGATAAGCGAAAAGGTGCTTTCACAATGCAAGCTTGTTGATTTGAGTGCGGATTTTCGGCTCAAAAACGCGCAAATTTATGAAAAATGGTATAAGATAGAGCATAAAGCCCCGCAGTTTTTGGGCGAAGCGGTGTATGGGCTGAGCGAAATTCATCGCTCGCAAATCAAAAAAGCCCGCCTTGTCGCAAATGCTGGCTGCTACACGACTTGCGCGATTTTAAGCCTTTATCCCTTGATAAAAGCTGGCGTGGCTGAGCTAAACTCCATCATCATAGACGCAAAGAGTGGCAAAAGCGGAGCTGGGCGCAACGAACGCTTGGACAATCTTTTCTGCGAAACAAACGAAAATTTCGCCGCTTACGGCGTAAGCACGCACCGCCACACGCCTGAGATAGAAGCACAGCTTGCACTTGCGGCTGGGCGCGAGTTTGCCTTGCAATTCACCCCGCACCTTGTGCCTATGCAGCGGGGCATTTTAAGCACGGCTTATGTGAATTTAACGCGCCATTTAAGCGAAGATGAAGTGCGCGAAATTTACGAGCGTTTTTACGGACGCGAACCCTTTGTGAAACTCTTGCCAAAGGGCATTTTGCCACAAACGCGCTTTGTCAAAGGCACAAATTTCGTGCATCTTAACGCCGTGCTTGATGAGCGCACAAAACGGCTCATCATCATAGCCGCACTTGACAACCTCATCAAAGGCGCGGCAGGACAAGCGGTGCAAAATATGAATTTACTCTTTGGCTTTGATGAAAGCACAGGGCTTAATGCCGTGAGTTTGTTGTAAAGGACTGAAAATGGTGATTAGAGCGATGAGACAAAGCGACTATGAGCTTGTTTATGAGCTTTGGTGCGAGATAAAGGGCTTTGGGATACGAAGCGTTGATGACAGCAAGGAAAACATACTTGCCTTTATCGAGCGCAACCCAAATTTAAGCGCGGTTTGCGAGCTTGATGAGGACAAAAACGGCTTTAAAAAGGGCAAAATCGTTGGTTCTATCCTTTGCGGACACGATGGGCGCACGGGCGGCTTTTATCATGTGTGCGTGCATAGCGCATTTCGCAAGCTTGGCATAGCGCACGAGATGACGAAATTTTGTCTTGGCGCGCTCAAAAAAGAAAAAATCAACAAAATCGCGCTGATTGCCTTTAAAAGCAACGATTTAGGCAACGAATTCTGGCAAAACTATGGCTTTACCTTGCGCGAGGACGCTAACTACTATGATTTGTCCTTAAATGATAGCAACGCCACGAAATTCAATGACTAGCTTGCTTTCAAGCTAAAAAGCGCGCTTGTGCCGTTTGCAAAAGCAAGCAAATTCAAAAGAAATTTACCTCAAATTTGCTTTTTTAGCTCAAAAATGCTATCATTTTGCACGGAGGTTAGCTTTGAAAGTTTGCAGCACGCTGAAATTCGGCTTGATTGTTTTGCTTTTTGCGAGCGTGGCACAGGCGCAAAGTATCGATATAAGCAAGTTTTATTATAGGGATTATTTGGACTTTGGGCAAGGTTATGGAGCGTTTAATGGCGAAAATTCGGGCAAGGCAAACACTTCAAACGGCACAACCCTTACAGGCAAAGACGGCACACAAGTGAGTGTGCCAAATGTGCCAAATTTTAGTGCTTCGAGCAATTACGGCTCACTTACTTCTGTGGGGCGTGGCTTTGCGGTAACGGCTAATCATGTTAGTAGCCCCGAGTCGCAAGATGACTTACGGAAATGGGGACTCAGCACTTATAAAATCGCTAATCAACCCATAAATGATACAAACGGCAACACAATATACGGCGTTTCAAAGCCCTATGGTAGAGATGAGAAATTTTTACGCTTTGACAAATATGTCGTTGAGGGGCAAGTGGATTTGCTCGACATTGACAATACAACTTCACAAACTGACAAAGACAGCGAGAAAGAAAAGAAAAATTTAGAAAGATTAAAAACCGAGCTTGACAATTTCAAGCACACGGACGGCAATGTTTATCTTTATCAAGCGGGCAGTGGGATTATCAAACTTCGCGGCACAAAGGATTATCAAGGGCAAATAAACGGCGCACAAAACGGCGAGACAAAGGGTGGCGGTTTTGGCACACTCAACGAGACGGCACTGCAATATGCCGAGCTTGTCAAGTGTGAAAACTGCGCCACAGGCGATAATCGTGGAATGGTGTTTAATTATAATCCCGATTCAAATTTCAACAACCGCATTACAAGCGGAGATAGTGGAAGCGGAATTTACGCTTATGATAACAAAAATAAAAAATGGGTTTTGCTGGGTGTGGTATCACAAACTTACGAACAATTAGGACAAAATGAAGCAAAAATTTCTTTTGCGTCAAACAAGGATTTACAAGATTATCAAAAGAATTTCGAGCAAAAAATCAACTTAAAAATGACAGAACCAAATTTAAACAAATGGATGCTCAGCAACACTACTTTGGAGTATGACAAAAGGGGCGATACACCAAATAGCTCTCATACTTTACAAAACAACAAAGACATAATTTTCAGTGGTGGCGGAACAATTGAAGTGCAAGCCAACATTTACCGAAATATAAGCGGTTACGCTGGCGGCTTTGTTTTTACAACGGATAGCTCCGCAACTAGCACAAAGCCTACAACATACACTTTTACAAACGCAAACGGACAAACTTACTTATTCAAAGGCTCTGGGCTTGATATAGGCGAAAATGTCAAGGTTGAGTGGGCTTTGCGAAATGATAAAAATGACGCCTTGCATAAAATAGGCAAGGGCGAACTCATCGTTAAAACCAACTACACGCCCGATACAAGCAAAAATGAGAATTTAGGCACGCTGAAAATCGGCGAGGGCAAGGTTACGCTAGATACCAACAAAAAGGCTTTTGAAAACATTTACATTACAAGCGGACGAGGCGAACTTGCGCTTGTAAAGGACAGGGCTGAGGCATTAGGCGCGACAAAAAACAGCACAAATTCAGCAAGTGGCGCGACTTTGGCGAATTCTTACAAACTCGCGCAAGATAGCACAAATAATATGGGCTTTTATTTTGGCAAGGGCGGAGGCAAGTTTGATTTGGCGGGCAACTCGCTAGTGCTTAACACCATAGCCGCAAACGACAGCAAGGCTATCATCACAAATTCAAGTGGCACGGCGGTAAATTTAGAAATTGAAGGCTTTAAATACAAAGATAACGGCACAAAGGACAGCACCCAAAAAGCCGATACCATAATCCACGCAAGTATCGGCGACAATGCAAACAGCGCGAATTTAAATCTCATCTACACGGGCAACAAAACGCCGATAAATCGTCATTCTGAGGGAGCGAATGCGACCGAAGAATCCACACGCTCTAATTCAGTGGATTCTTCGGCGACTTTGTCGCCTCAGAATGACAGCACAGCGAGCTTGATTTTTGACGGGCATATCAACACCAGCGGGAAATTAAGCACGGAAAATGCAAATATCGCATTGCAAGGACACGCCACCACCCACGCTACGATTAGCGATAAAGATATACGAGATAAAATAGCAAGTGCCGAACAAGGCACGAGTAGTAAGGGAATGCCAAATTATATGGATTTAAGCAAGCCATCAACCCTAAATCAACCCGACTGGGATAATCGCACTTTTAAATTTGGCAATATCGACTTAAAAAGCTCAAATCTCACGCTTGGGCGCAACTCTTATCTTGAATCCGACATTACGGCAAGTAATAATTCTACGATTCGATTTGGTGGCAATGTCAAACATTTTATCGACAATAAAGACGGCAAAAATGTAACGAGTAGCGGTTTTAGCTATCAGCAGTTAGTTGAAAGCGATGCTTTAAGTGCGGAAATGCAAAAAATCGCAAATGAGACTATACACTACAAAGGCAAAATTGCCGCAACAGGTGGCACGATAGAATCGCATATTTTGAATTTTAATGCAAGTTTGGATTTGCAAAGTGGCGCGAAATTAGACGCAAAACATTTGACACTCACACAATCAAGCATAATGAATTTAACAAAATCTACCGCACAAGTGGAAAATTTGATTTTTCAAGGCTTTCAAAATAGCGATTTTTCAAGCAAATTTACACTTGACAGCACTTCAAAATTTAGCGTAACGCAGGCTTTGAGTTTTGATAACTCAACCTTTGATTTAAGCAAACTTTCAAGCACAAATGCGAACTTAAAACTCCCAAAAGAGTATAATCTCTATGCCTTTAATGGCTCGCAAATTACCGCAAAAGACTTTCAAAACACAAAAGAAAATGCTGAATTTATGCTTGATGGTAAATCCACCACTTTTACCGCCACAAGTGCCGTGAGCTTTAAAAGTGCAAAAATAAGCGTTCAAAATGGGGCTGAATTTAAGGCTGATAGCTTAACGCTTGGCGCAAAATCCACTATTGACTTAACAAATAATGCTAAAATCACGCTTACAAACGGCTTACAAACGCAAGATTTGAATTTAAACCTTTTAAATTCAAGCACTTTTACGGGCGACATTGTCAGCACCGAGAAAATGAACTTAAATTTAGACAAGGCAAGCACGCTAAAAGCTAACTCGCTTACAAGCAAGGGCGCAAGCACCATAAATTTAAACGACAAAGCCACGCTTACGCTTGAAAATGCTTTATCAAGCAAGGATTTAACGCTTACGCTTTCAAATGAAAGCAAATTCACAGCAAAAACGCTCACGGCTTCGGGTGTAGTGAATTTGCAAGGCGATGAGAACGCCACGCTTGATTTAACTACTTTAAATTTAAACCAAGCAAGCACAGCAAATTTAAGCGGAGTAAAAAGCACGATAAACACGCTCAATCTCACAAAAACAAGTCAAGCAAATATCGGCGAAAATGTTAGCATTACCACGCTAAAATTAACCGACAGCACCGCAAATTTGCAAAATTTAAACACAAATTTACCGCAAAGCATTACTTTAAACGAAAAATCAAATTTGTATTTTAATGAGCTAAATTTAAACACAAACGGCTTAACTTTAACAAGCGATGACAGCTCACAAGCACACATTAAAAAACTTATTTATGACGCACAAACAAACGGCGCAAATATAACGCCACCAAAAAGCAATCTTATCGTAAGTGAAAAATTTGAGCTAAAAAATGTAGGGCAGAATTTAGGCGCAACGACAGGCACAACACAAGGCACGCCAAACACGGAGCAAGATAAATTAAACAAAGATTTATTTACCCTTAAATTTGAGAAAAATTTAGAGCTAGGAAATGACGCAAGCCTTGACATTAGCTTTGCCGAAGCCGTGAAAAAAGATAGCAAAGATTTGATTTTTGGCAAGGATTACAAGATTTTCACAGCGAAAAATTTGCTTTATAATGATAATTTTAACAATATCACTTTCAAGCTCGCAGGCAGTGGGACGGACTTTTTCGCAACGGGCAGGCTGGATAAAGAAAACAACACCTTTTTCGTGCAGTTTGTGCATGAAGACCCGTGCAATTTTGGCAATCTCAACCCCCACATAAAAAACCCCGCCCACTCGCCCTTGCTTGAAATTTTGTTACAGCACAATAAAAATGATGCAAGCATTGACAAAGCCATAAATATGAGCGATTACACAGCCTTAAATCAAAGGCTAGCTCAAATCGACACAAGCCTTAAAACCATAGCAAACGCCGATAGTGCCGCGCTCAAAACCCTGCCGCTGCTTCAAAAGCAAGAAATCAACGCGCGAATTCAGCAAAACCGCTTCACAACGGCTAAATTTGCGCTGGCAAAAATCACAAACCCCGCGCAAAAAAGCGACATAGTGCCGACTCTGCTTTATCTGGACGAAAATGAGCGACAAAACCGCGTTTGGAGCGGTGCTAGCGCGAGTTTTTTCTCAAACGATAGCGATAAATTCAGCCTTCAAAGCGTGAGTATAGGGTATGACAGAAAACTTTTCGGCGATGAGTTTTTGCTTGGCATTTTGGCAAGCCTTACAAATACGCAACTTTCATCAGACGAAACAAGCCTAAACCCTAAAATTTACACGCTGGCACTTTATAGCGATGCGCTTTTTAAGCACGGCGAGCTGCAAAATGAGCTGAGCTTTTCGCTGCTGAATGGCGACAAGGGTTTTGAGAGCGAAAATGGCTCTTATAAGAGCTTTTATGGGTTTTTTGAGAGTGTGTATAAGGTGCAAACTGCCTTTTTACCGCAAAGCATAAAGCCTATCGTGCTGGGGCGCGTGAATTTAAGGCATTTTGATGAGTTTAGCACCGCGACTTACAAGCAAAAAGCGGACGATGACATAAGCGTGGATTTGGGCGTGGGCGTGGAGTGGCTGTGGCAAAAGGAAAGTGGCTTTTACTCGGCTTCTTTTGTGGCTGAGCGCGACATTTATCATAGCCAAAAAGAAAGACTGATGAGCCTTACGGGGGCGCAAAAATTTGTTGCTTATGAGACGAATGAGCCGAGCTTTGCGTATCAGCTGTATCTGGCGGGCTTGGAGAACTTCAAAAACGGCATTTACCTGCGATATGGGCTTAGCGGCTTTGTGGATAGCAAGGCGTATAAGGGCTTTAAGGCTGATGTGCAGGTGGGGTATAGGTTTTAGTGGGGTGCAATTTGTGTCATCTTGCAAGCTGGTGAAAATGTGTGAGGGTTTCGCCTTTTTTGCTAGCAACGCATTTGTTGTGGCTGTGCCTTTCAAGCTGCTTGGTTGCTTTGTGTTACGCTCTGCGCTCGAAACGACAAGGGTGTGCCGTCTTTGCAAGTGGATATTTCGCCTTTTTTGCAAAAGGCTCAATATGACAAAGTAACTTGCAAAATTCCTTGTCATACCGCCTTATTTGCTGTCATACTGAGCGAAGCGAAGTATCCATACAGAAAATGGAGAATAAATTACCAAAACGAAATTTATATGGATTTTTCGCTTTCTAATGAAAGCTCAAAATAACAATGCGGAGTTTTTGCTTTGTGTTAGTAACGCTTTTGTCGCGGTTACGCCTTGCTTGTGCAAAGGGCAAAGACAAAAAAGGCGCGTAAATCCGCATTTTAAAAGCCTTTTTTATGGAGAAATTTATAAGGATTGAATGAAGCCATAGCATAATCCCCACAAATGCACGCTTAAAGCCACTTAAACTCACGCAAAGTGCCGTGAAAAGCACCGAAAACAAAATTCAAATTTTCAAACAGCTATAAATTCGCATTTTAAAGCAGCTAAAAACGCACAAAGTGCTGAAATTGCGAACAAAAATGAGATAAAATTCAAAAAAATGCGCTCAAACCGCTCACTCATCATCATCAAAAATCTGTATAGGCTTAAAAAACTCACTTAGCTCCACTTCAAAGAGCCGCGAGAGCTTGAAAATATGCACGAGATTGAAATGCTTGCCGTGCCGATAGTTTTCAGTGTGCGCATAAAAACCCACAGACTTTTGCCCTATGGAAAGGGCGACTTCAAGCTGGCTCAGCCCCCTTTGCTTGCGCAAACGCTTGACATTAAACGAAATGGTGTGAAAAAACTCATCAATCTCCGCTTGGCTCACTATCTCAGGCAGATTTAACATTTTTTATCCTTATAGGGAAAATTTAAGCATTTTGTAAGTATAAAGTGTTTATAATTTTTAGAAAATTCTATATAGAAATTATCTCTATTGATATAATTTCAAAAAAGGATTTTTTAAATTCAAACCCAAAGGAGAAACTATGTTTCTAAAATCCAAATTTTTAGGTGTTGCGTTAGCAACTTGCGTGGCTGTGGGCGTTAGTGCTTGCGGTGGTGGCGGTATGCCAAAGTGTGATAGTAGCGATACTAAAAAGCTACTTACGCAAATCATCAAAGAACAACTTGTCAAAGCTAGTGTTCTTTCTTTGTCCGATGTGGATAAATTTAAGGTTGATTACAAAAACTTTAAAACTCGCTCCACAGATGAAAAGGAAAAATCAGCAAGTTGCGAATGCGAAGCTACTATGTCTTATGACGGCAAAACAAACACGGAAACGATAAGGTTTAACGCTCAACATAAAGATGATAGTCTTTATGTTAAGATTACAAATTGGTAATTTGAGCGTAATTTTATGATGAATTTACGCTTTTTTGTCCGTCAGTGGCGTAAATTCATATAAATGTGTGTTTCAGTATGCAGGCGAAACGGCGGAGCGACAAGCTCTTAACAAATCTTTGGGATTTAAAATCCCTAAAAACTTTTAAAGGATACACAATGGATACAAATTCCATAATGATGATGTTGCAGGATAAACTGCCAAAAGACCCAGCAAGCGTAATGGCTTTGCGTGAAAAGCTTGATAAAACAAGCGAAGCAAAAAAGGACGAGTTGATGAAAAACTTACCTTTTCTTAATCTTAAAAGCCCTGCGCTTGTGTTTTGGGTAGGAAGCTTTTTGTTTGGTGCTTTCGGTGTCGGTAGGTTTATGATAGGAGATAAACTTCACGGCGGGCTTCGGCTAGGACTATGCGTTATATATTTCATTTCAGCTTTTGCTGCAATGGGTGTAATAACGCAAGGATTAGGTTCGTGGTTGCTGATTTGGACGATAGTAGATTTGTTTTTCATCGGCAAAAAGACACGAAAAAAGAACCTTGACAAAATTTTGCAAGCCATAGGATAAAACTATGACTTCGCAAAATGTAGCCTTTATGTCTATGGTTTTGGAAAACAAACTTGATGAGTCAAGTAAATTTTTTGCTTTGAAACAATGCGAAAATTTAGACGATAGTGCTGTGTCATCATTGAGTGCTATAAAATTAAAAAGCCCCGTTACGGGGCTTGTGTTGCATTGCTTTTTGGGTTTGTTTGGTGCTGGGAGATTTTATAAGGGCAATGGTGTTGATATAATGGTAGGATTACTATATCTTGGCTTTTTTGTATTCTTATGTGTTTTATCTGCACAAGGAGTTATAACAAATGATGAATGTGGTGTGGCTATAAGTCTTGTAATTTTCGTTGCTTGGGTGGATTGTTATTTTATCTTTAAAGGCATACAAAAAGATAATTGGCAAAAATTGCAAAATCTTTTTCTTGTCAATACTTCAAACAAGGATAAACAATGAACACTTTAACACTTTTAAGCGCGTGGAATGATAAAATCCCTAGCGAAAGTGCCTTTATGCTCCAAAATCAGCTTGAAAATGTCGATGAAAGGGCGGCAAGCTCTCTTGCTGTGTTGCCACTTAAAGAGCCTTTTGTTGGGCTTTTGCTTGGGTTTTTTCTAGGCGTGTTTGGCATAGATAGGTTTTACAAAGGCGACATAGGGCTTGGCATAGTTAAGCTTTTGTTGTGCTGGCTTACCTTTGGCATTTGGTGGCTTGTGGATTTGTTTTTGGTGTATAAGGGCATAAAACAAGACAATCTCCAAAAGATAATGCAGGCTTTGGCTTTTGCGAAAAAGCCATAAGTGCGGCTTTGAAATGCTTAAATTTGCTGGCTTTGTGCGTTTGAGCTGGCAAAGTGGCGCATTTGCATTTATAGTTTGCGCTTGTCATTTAAAATTTTAAGGCTTTGAAAAGCGTTGAAATTTAGGCGCTTTTTTGTGAAAAAGCGTGGGTTAAATTAGGTTAATCTTTGTTTTATCGTAAAACAAAATTTGCATAGCTTGCGCGCTTTTTATCGCAAAATGGGGCTTTGCAAGTGAAATACTTCGCTTTCTTACGAAAGCTCAGTATGACAAGCAAACCCTTGTCATTTTGAGTGAGTGAAACGAGCGAAAAATCCATAGAAATTTAAGATACGCTTTAAATTTATGGATACTTCGCTAACGCTCAGTATGACAAATTTAGGGTTTGCAAATTGTTTGGTCGCTTTGTGTGAAAGCTCAAAATAGCAAAGTAATTCGTGCTTAAATGGCAAATCTTATCCGCTCGTCATTGCGAGCAAGCTACAAAGGAGATATGAGAATTTTTAATCAAAAAAGAATTTTTTAACTTTAATTATGGTATAATTCTAGGAATTTAATAAGGAAACAAAATGAAAAATGAAAACTACGAGAAATTCTTTGAGGAAATCAAAGAATTTCTCGCCAAAGAGAACGAGCGAAAGAAAAGGGACAATGACTACAATCCTTTGCTCGCGCTTAATTATGCTTATGATGAAGTGAATTTGCATTCAAGGGTGCTTTTTTCTTTGCTTAATCCTTTGTCGAACCACGAGCAAGGGACTTTGTTTTTGGAGTTGTTTTTAGATAAAGCGTTGAAAAATACAAATTTTACTCCCCAAATTCAAGCGTGCAAGGTATATAGAGAATACAGCACGCAAAAATTTGGGCGCATAGATTTGTATATCACGGACGAGCAAAAGCATATCATCATCGAAAATAAAATTGGTGCTGGGGACGGCGAAAAACAAATTCAGCGATATATAGAATTTTGCGTGCAAGAAAAAAAGGCAAATTATACTGATATATGTGTGCTTTACCTTAGCCCAACAGCTCAAAAACCTGAAAAGCACAGCCGAGTAGAATGGGAAATGGAAAAAAATTCGCTTAAAAATGATAAAGGCGAAAGGGTGGCTTATAAAAATATCACTTATGAAAGCGAAATTTTAGCTTGGCTTGATGAATGCCAAAAGCGAGTGAAAAATGTATGCAATCTTAACGCAGGCTTGGAATTTTATAAGGATACGATACTTTATATCATCAATAAGAAAGGAAATACAATGAAAGAGCTAGAAGAGAAGTTGCTTAAAAATCCACAATATCTACAAATTGCTTTACAAATCAAAAATAAGCTACAATTTGCAAGGCTCTATAAAGAAATTTTAGAGCAAAAATTGGCACAAGGTGAAGGAAATTTTGCAAAGCTAAAAGGTAAATGGCATAGTGGAGCTGTGCCTGAAAGAGTTAAAAATTCAAGGACTACAACTGAATTTGCGTTTGTTAATAAAGACTATGAAACACAAGCAGTTAAATTTACTTTTGCGTGGATGGATTCAAGTTTGCGCGTATATGTGGGCTTTCGTTTGTTTGTGCGAAAAAATGATAAGCTTGTAGATATAGATAGCAATACGCTTGACAAGGTAAGGGGATTTTTAAGCGATGAGTTGCAAAAAGAAAATGTCAGGTTGGATTGGGCTTGGTTTAGCAACTATGTGGATTTAGATAGTGAAAATATAGAGGATTATTTTTTGAGCTATTGCGATAAGGCTGACAGGCTGAATGAGGCTTTAAGGAATTTTAATTTTAACTCGTCATTGTGAGCGAGTGTAATGAGCGCGACAATCTAGTAAATTCTATGGGATTGCCACAAATTTGCCAACGCAAATGCAGGGCTTGCAAGCAAGGCTTGCAATGACGGGCAAAAAGCGTTTTTGTAACAAATGACGGCGCACTCTTGTCATTTTGTGTCTTGCAAACCACTGTCAAGCCTAGCTCAAATGCTCCACAAGGATTTTCACGCCCAAAAGGACAAGCACCGCTCCGCCGATGAATTCAGCCTTTTTACCCAAAAATGCGGCGCGGTGTGCGAGCTTATGCCCGATTTGCACGCCCAAAACGCAGACAAAAAAGGTGATAAGCCCGATGAGAGCGACAGCAAGCCAAATGCTTATGCTCGAAAACTCGACAAATGCGAAGCTAACGCCCACAGCCAAAGCGTCTATGCTCGTAGCCACAGCCAAAACAAGCATAGTTTTAAAGCCAAAGTGCCTGTTTGTAGTGTCGCAGCTCGCACTTTCAAAGGATTCTTTCATCATCTTTGCGCCCACAAGAGCAAGCAGGACAAAGGCTATGTAGTGGTCGATTTGCGCCACAAAATGCGCAAAAGCCACGCCCAAAAGGTAGCCAAGTGTTGGCATCAAAGCCTGAAAGCCCCCAAAATAAGTCCCCACGATGAGATAATGTCTAAATTCAAGCCTTTTTACCGCAAAGCCCTTGCATAAAGACACGGCAAAAGCGTCCATTGACAAGGCAAAGGCTAGAAAAATCACGCTCAAAAGCCCCAAAATCGCCCCCTTTTTCGTAAAAATGCGTCCAAATTCAAGCTAAAAGGCGTTTTGAGCTTGAATTTTTTGCCTTTTTAGAGTAAAATTTAAATTTGCTTTGAAATTATATCATAATAAATTTAATTTTATATAAAAAATTTTTGTCCGTCAAAGTGGCTATTTAAGGGCTTTTGCGCGAAAATGCAAAATTTAAGCAAACTTTAAGCATTTTTTAAGCCCTATCATAGTATAATTATCTCTTTGATTTGCTGGTCCCTTCGTCTAGCGGTTAGGACATCGCCCTTTCACGGCGGTAACACGAGTTCGAGTCTCGTAGGGATCACCAAAACAACGCTTTTTCGTTTTGTTTTTCCTTTCAAGAGCCTAGCAAAAGGCTCTTTTCTTTCTTTTGTGTTTATCAGGGTATTAAATTTAGGGCTTTTTCTTTAATGAGTGAGCTTTGTAAGTGTGGAGTGGCTACAAATTCAAGCGCAAATTTAAATTTATGGATTGCCACGCAAACATTCGCTCGCACTCTTTTTGCTCGCAATGACGGACAAAGTGCAACGCTTTTAAAGGGTTATTGTATTGTCGTGTTTTTTGGAGTATCCTAGCCCTTTAAGGACTAGGATTGTGTGTAAATCACTTTTTTTGAGCGATTAAGCCGTCAAGTATGGCTTGCTGTTCGGCGATTTGCTTTTCAATGTCTTTTTGTCCCATTAGCATAAAATAGCCATAAACAAAAGGAAAAAACATACCCCTTGTCAAGCCCTTGACTGCCCAAAAGATAAATTTGCCAAGCCAAAAGCCCCAAACATAGTTATGCCCAACCATAGCGTCCCGCCATACCATAGCGTCTTGTATTTGCTCTCCGCCACTTTTTTCGACTAAAATTCTGTCTGTAAATCCAGCCGAAGCCCAAACGATAATCGCACCGATAAAAAACCAAGGTGCGTCAGGACTTGTCGATACAAAACCGCAGATAAGCAAAAAAGCGCCGACAAGCAAAATAGCCGTCCAAACGATTTTTTTCGTCCTTGTGGCTTTGAGTAGCGTTTTGAGATACTCTACATACAAGCCCACACCTTCTACGGCGCAATTTGCGCAAATAGGCTTATCTATGCCATCAGCTTTGATGGAATTTTGCACGCACGCGCCACAAATCCCACAACCGCATTTCCCGCAACTCCCCACTGCTGGGGTGTCATTATGAATGATACAATTCATTTTTGTCCTTTCTGAAAAATGTAAAATTCATCATAGCACAAAAAAAAAAAAAACGGATAGTTAATGAATGGCAATTTTGATAAATTTTTTTTCAAAAATGGGAAAATTGTTACTTGAAATAGAAAAATTGCGTGAATTTTTAGCGTTATTGAGTCAAGGCAAGCGTAAATTTAGCGTATTTTTACTTTTTTGTGGCGGTAAAGTTTGATGAGTGCGGATGGTGCGCCCGAAAAAAGGCTTTCATCGATGATTTGTCCGCCGTTTTGGAGTGTGATTTGGCGGGCGATTTGCTCGCTAAATGCTTGTCCGTGCAGGTTGGCTGAGCTTGAAAAAAACGCCCCAAATTCGCGCAAAAACTCGGCGTGAGCGCAGTCTTTTACCACGCGACACGCTAAAAAGCCTTTTGTAGCGGACATTTGCAAGGGTTTGTCCTTTAAAGTTGCGCTCAAAGGCTCGTTAAAATCGCAAAGTTTCAAGGCATTTTTCTCTAAATTCGCCTTGAATTCGCAAGAATTTAAAGTATTTTGTTTTGAACTTGCCTTAAAATCGCAAGCATTTAAATCATTTTGCTTTGAATTCACCTTGAATTCGCCCTTTAAATTTTCTTTTTGCCTTGAATTTGCTCTAAATTCACAAACGCCCAAAGAATTTTCGTTTAAATTTGCTTTTTGATTTAAATTTGTCTCAACTTCAAAAGCCCCCAAAGCATCTTGCTTTGAATTCGCCTTAAAATCGCAAGCATTTAAATCATTTTGCTTTGAATTCGCCTTGAATTTGCCCTTGAAATTCCCTTTTATCCCCAAATTTTCGCTACCCAAATCCGCTAACTCATCGCTTAAATCCAAAGAATTCTCATTTGCCCTAGCCTTTTTGTAGATAAAGCTCGTTTTTTTCGCCTTTCGCACTAAATTTTTATGCGCTTTTGGCACGCGCACAAGGCTTGTAAGCTCTTTAAGGCTTGACATTGTCAGTATGCAAGGCGTTTGCAAGGCTCTGCCCTTTGCTTTGTTGATTTCCCTTTCGTCCTTGCTTAAAAAGCCCGCTGTGGTGTCAGTTTGCGCTAGATAAAGCAAATTTTTCCTTTCTTTGAGCGAATTCGCGCTTTGTTTGTCGCCACTCCATTAAAATAAGTCGCGCCCTTTGATAGTCCTTGCAAAGCCTTTGCGTAGCTAATTTTAGGCTTTAAATTTAAAGCACCACGCAAAGCATTGTGGCAAAGGGCGTAAATTTGCGCCCAAAGCCAGCTTGCGATGATAAAAAGCCGCCCACAAGGGCATTTGCTTGTAACGCCAAATCGCCCGCAAAACAAAGCCGTTAATTTTTTTTTAAAAAAACAAAAGCCATTCTATCCTAGAAACTTTAACTTGCTATAATTTTAGCTAAAATTCAAGGAATTTTTATGCCAAAACGACAAGATATTTCGACTATTTTACTCATCGGTAGCGGTCCCATCGTCATCGGACAGGCTTGCGAGTTTGATTACAGCGGCACGCAAGCAGCTAAAACGCTTAAAGAGCTAGGTTACAAGGTGATACTCATCAACTCAAACCCAGCTACCATTATGACAGACCCGCAGTTTGCGGACGCCACTTACATAGAGCCGATTACAAAGGACAACATTTTAAGTATCATCAAAAAAGAGCGCGTTGATGCGATTTTGCCGACTATGGGCGGGCAGGTTGCCTTAAATGTGGCTATGGAGGTTTTTGAGAGTGCTGAATTTAAGACGAATTTTAGCGAAGTGAAATTCCTTGGGGCAAAGCCAGAGGCGATTAAAAAGGGCGAGGACAGGCAAATTTTCAAAGAATGTATGAAAAAAATCGGTATGGATTTGCCAAAGTCAGCTTATGCTTATGATTATGATGAGGCTGAAAAGGCAGCCACGCAAATCGGCTTTCCGTTGATGATACGCGCGTCCTACACGCTTGGAGGTGCTGGAAGTGGCGTGGTGTATAATATGGACGAGTTTAAAGAGCTTGCTAGCTCAGCCTTAGCGCTTTCGCCCATACACGAAATTCTCATCGAAGAAAGCCTGCTTGGGTGGAAAGAATTTGAAATGGAGGTGATACGCGACAAAAATGATAACTGTATCATCGTTTGTAGCATAGAAAATTTCGACCCTATGGGCGTGCATACGGGAGATAGTATCACGGTTGCGCCTGCTTTAACGCTTACGGATAAAGAGTATCAAGCTATGCGCGATGCAAGCTTTGCCATACTACGCGAAATCGGCGTGGATACGGGCGGCTCAAATGTGCAATTTGCCATAAACCCGCAAAACGGGCGAATGATAGTCATCGAAATGAACCCACGCGTGTCGCGCTCATCAGCACTTGCGAGCAAGGCAACGGGCTATCCTATCGCAAAAGTCGCCACGCTTTTGGCTGTGGGCTTTTCTTTGGACGAGATTAAAAACGACATTACGCTTACGCCAGCGAGCTTTGAGCCTGTGATTGACTACATAGTAACGAAAATTCCGCGTTTTGCCTTTGAGAAATTTCCATCAGCCAGCACCACGCTTGGCACAGCGATGAAAAGCGTTGGCGAAGTGATGGCGATAGGCAGCAGCTTTAAAGAGAGCATTCAAAAGGCTTTATGCTCGTTAGAGCGCGGATACTCGGGCTTTGATGAGATAGTGGCGGATAAAAATGAGTTGATTTTTAAGCTGAGAAATCCTAACGAAGAAAGGCTTTTGTATCTCGCACAAGCCATAAGAGAGGGCTTTGGTGTCGATGAGCTTTATGAGCTTTGCAGGATTGACAAGTGGTTTTTAACGCAAATCAAAGAGCTTGTTGAATTTGAAAAGCAAATCGATATGGACATTTTAAACGATGAAAAAATGCTCCGCCTTGCTAAATCTATGGGCTTTTCTGACAAAATGATAGCGAATTTAATCAACGCCAAAGACAATTTAGAACTCACGCAAAATGACATTTACTACACAAGAATGAGCCTTAACATAAAGCCACAATACAACGAAGTGGATACTTGTGCGGGCGAGTTTAAGGCACTTACGCCTTATCTTTACTCCACAATCAACGAAAATTCAGCCTTTGAAGGGCTAAATTTAAATGAAAATTCACAAAACGCTTGTGAAAAAACGCTCAATTCAAGCGAAAATTCACAAAGCCTTTGTCATTCTGAGCGTAGCAAAGAATCTCAACAAAAAAGCATAAATTTAAATAGAGATTCTTCGCTTTCTGCGAAAGCTCAAAATGACAAGCTGGGCGAAAATTCAAGCTCGTGCGCTAACAAAAACGAGCCTAAAAAAGTGATGATTATAGGCGGAGGCGGCAACCGCATAGGACAGGGGATAGAGTTTGATTATGCTTGTGTGCACGCTTGCTTTGCGCTTAATGATATGGGCGTAAAAACCATAATGTATAACTCAAACCCCGAAACCGTAAGCACGGATTATGATACAAGCGACATTCTTTATTTTGAGCCTATTGATTTTGAGCATTTAAGAGGCGTGATAGAGCGCGAAAAGCCAGACGGACTTATCGTGCATTTTGGGGGGCAAACTCCGCTTAAATTCGCCAAAAGGCTCAGCGCATTTGGGGCTAACATCATCGGCACGAGCGCAAGGGTGATTGATTTGGCAGAAGATAGAAAGAAATTTGCTGAATTTATCAACAAAATCGGCATAAATCAGCCCAAAAATTCCACAGCCACGAGCGTAGAAGAAGCCGCTATAAAGGCAAGCGATATAGGCTATCCTGTTTTGGTGCGCCCTAGCTATGTGCTAGGTGGGCGGGCTATGCGCGTGGTGCATAATGAAAGCGAGCTTCGCCTTTATATGCAAGAAGCCGTGAGCGTGAGCGAAAAAGCCCCTGTTTTAATCGATGAGTTTTTACACAACGCCACAGAACTTGATGTCGATGCGATAAGCGATGGCGTAAGTGTCTATGTGGGCGGGATTATGGAGCATATAGAAGAAGCAGGAGTGCATTCTGGCGATAGCGCGTGCAGCTTGCCGCCTTGCAATTTGGACGAAAAAACCATAAATTTAGTGCGCCAAAAAACCCGCGACATAGCCTTAAATTTAGGCGTTGTCGGGCTTTTAAACATACAATTTGCCCTTTATAAAAACGAACTTTATATGATAGAAGTAAATCCTAGGGCTTCTCGCACCGTGCCTTTTGTCAGCAAAGCCACAGGCTTGCCGCTAGCAAAGGTAGCCACGCGGGTGATGTGGCAAGGGGATTTGAAAGAGGCGCTTAAATTTTACGATGATTATGGCATAGTGGGCGAAAAGGGCGGGATTTTATGCCCTAAAAAGATGAATTTTATCAGCGTGAAAGAAGCTGTTTTTCCTTTCGCTAAACTCAACGGCAGCGATTTAGAACTAGGACCTGAAATGCGCTCCACAGGCGAAGTGATGGGCATAGGAAAGGATTTTGCAAACGCTTATGCTAAAAGCCAAATTTCAGCCTTTAACGACTTGCCAAAACAAGGCGCGGTTTTCATCTCTCTTAAAGACAGCGACAAGGCGCAAGCGCAAAAAATCGCTAGTGATTATGTCAAACTTGGCTTTAAGCTCATCGCCACAGGTGGCACTTGCAAGGCTATCCGTGAGGGCGGCTTTGAATGCGAGCAGATTTATAAGATTTCTGAGGGGCGTCCAAATGTCGAGGACTTGCTCAAAAACGGCGAAATTCAGCTTGTCATCAACACCAGCGATGAAAACAGCAGCAAGGATGATACCAAAAAAATCCGCGCAAATATCATTCGCTTTAAAATCCCCTACTTTACAAACCTACGCGGAGCAAGTGCTGGGGCAAAGGCGATACAAGCCGTGCAAGATGAAAGCTACTTGCAGATAAAGAGCTTGCAAGAATGGCTGAGGTAGCGAACTTTTTCGCAAATCAGCATTTTAGCAGCAAAACCTTTTAATTTTATCTTAAATTTGCGTGTAAATTTAAAAATTCACATTCACTTCACACAAGAAAGCTATAATTTTTTTGAAATTTTTTTTAAGGAGTTCGTTATGAAAACGAAAATTTGTATCGCCACTTTGGCTTTGTGTGCTTTAAGTGCTATGGCAAATCCAGCCCAGCAAGCACCAGCGCAAACACCGCCACCAGCAGGTGTGCCGACTTATCCGTATGCCCCACAGGAGCATTATTATCAAGGTTTGCCACAAAACATAATGGCAACGATTCAAAAAATGTATCCGGGCGTTTTCATCACTGATGTGGATTGGGAGCCTTATGGCTACGAGATTGAGCTAAGCAACCGAATGGAGTTGCATTTTGACACCAAAGGCAACTTGCTCGGACAAAAGTATGATGATTAAATCCTAATCTCATACAAAGCAAAAGCATTTAAGCACCTTTTACAAAAAAGGTGCTTAAATTTCAGCAAGGCTTGCTCGCTATGACAAGACCATAAACCTTATGCTTATCAATCATTTTTCAACAAAAGAGTCAAATTTTTTTCAAGTTAATCACTTTTTAAACCTTTTCAAAGTATAATTATAAAAGATTAAGCGACAAAAGGAGGACACGATGAGTAAAGTGATGAAAACTATGGACGGCAACGAGGCAGCAGCTTATGCTTCTTATGCCTTTACTGAGGTGGCGGGGATTTATCCTATCACGCCGAGTTCGCCTATGGCTGACCATATCGACACTTGGGCGGCTGAGGGCAAGAAAAACCTTTTTGGCTCGCCCGTTCGCGTGGTGGAGATGCAAAGCGAGGCTGGCGCAGCTGGCACGGTGCACGGCTCACTTCAAGCAGGCGCACTAACTACGACTTACACGGCTTCACAAGGACTTTTGCTTAAAATTCCAAATATGTACAAAATCGCAGGACAGCTTCTTCCTTGCGTGATTCACGTTGCGGCTCGGTCCATAAC
>OBCH01000028.1_pt1 | contig 48035 bp, 44 predicted proteins | sample 1495941 | NCBI WGS metagenome assembly OBCH01 (sample SAMN03418276, study PRJEB22391) | human gut metagenome | biome: human-gut; feature: organic feature; material: feces | host: Homo sapiens | place: Tanzania | collected 2013-01
CTTATACCCCCTCAGGAAAAAACTGTAATAACTGAAATTGTAATTACCGTAATACAAATAATCTTCAAAAATCCTTGGTTGTTTCAAAATAAAGTCGTATATTTGCGGTCGAAACGCAATGTTGCGGCTATTACCCATAAAATTATTAATGGTATGGCAAGATATATAGACCACGTGTGGACTGGGCTTTCAAGCGTATTTTTGGGAGCGAGGACACTAAAGAGTGCTTGATAACATTCCTGAACGGATTGTTTGATGGAGAGTTGGTAATCAAGGATGTGACGTTTGGAAAAACGGAGAAACTTGGTTTGCGACCAGATGAGCGTGGTGTTATCTTTGATGTCTACTGCGTTACAGATGAAGGTAAGCATATCATTGTAGAGATGCAGAAGAAGGAGCAGGATTATTTTGCCGATAGAGCTTTGTATTACACTGCTCGTGCCATTGTAGAGCAAGGTATTAAAGGAGAGTGGAATTATCATTTAGCACCCGTCTACACCATTTGCTTTATGGATTTTAAGTCTGATAACCCAATGTTGGATGGATTCAGGACCGATTTAGTACTGACGGATTTGCGAACACGTCAGCGATTGTCGGACAGAATGAGAATAGTATATCTACAGCTTCCCCTGTTCACAAAGCAGAGTGAGGAGTGTATGGATATATTTGATTGTTGGATTTATATTATTAAGAATATGAACATGTTTGAGCAAATGCCATTCCGAGAGAAATACCCAGTATTTCGCAAGCTAGCAGAGATTGGTGATCTCCGCAAACTTTCCCGTGAGGAACAGGAACTATACGATGAAGATATCAAGAATATGCGTGATATCTACGCCACAAGAATGTTTGATATACACAAGGAGAAAAAAGAGACGGCTCTTCGCCTCTTATGTATGGGCTTGACCTTGGAGCAAGTGGCTGCCGGCACTCAACTTCCTCTGGAAGAAGTGAGTAAACTGGCTAAGAGCCAAATCGATTAAGATGAAGAAATTATGAAAAAACATAGTATAAGTATATTTAAAATCACCCCCCCATAAGCGGGGTGTTAATAGCTATTGTAGCTATCTTCTCTATAGTTCTTGCCAGTTGTAGCAAGGACGAAATCCTTAGTGATACCCATCCCGAAGTCAGCATCACAGTCCAGCAGGGCGATACCCCTGCCGTGAGCTACTATGCCATCACCGACTCCACAGGCATTGGCTTCACTTCCCAGGGTATAGAGTATACCAACCAAAACAATCACACCACCCAGTGGCTGCTCAGCTACGCAGAGATAGCCGAGCGACTGGAGCTTCATATCCAAGACTATTCCCAGATTCGCATTACCCGAGACCATATCCTGAGCAATGGCCTCTGGCGCTTCGCCGTGTCCTTTGATGCGCAAGCCGAAGTCGATTCTTACGCTATAGACGTAGACCCAGATACTGGCAAAATCATTTGGACGCTTAGTACCACCGAAATGCCAGGTGGGGAGTTTACGCTGAGCATCACTTTGACTTCAACTAAAGCTCTATAATTATGGAAGAGATAGATTATTTAGAGCAGCGTATCGATTCCATAAAAGATAGAGTACGCAATTTTGAGTTTATTGATAATGGGTTGGAAGACAAGAGAAACATGATGTATATTATGTCGGAACTTGCCAAGGCTCAAAAGGATAAAACAAAACTGCTTATCAAACAAAAGAAACTGCTTGATACGAGAAGTTTTGGTAGAAAAGTATGGGACTTCGTGAAGGAAGATCCTATGACTGCATGTTCATTCTTCTCATATTACTGCTAGCACTTGTGCTGGTATTTGCAGCATGTTTGTACATCTACAGTCATGGCTTCATTGAATCTTTGAAAGATTTAGGAAAATTCCTTTGCGGAATGGCTGGAATCTTGTTTGTAATAGGAATACTTATAGCATAACTATGTTGAAAAAATTGTAAACTATAAAATCAAAAAATATAATGGCAAAGAAAGCTACAACTAAGAAGGTGAAGGAGGAAACTTTAGAGACTATACTCTTTAATTGTAGAGATTATCTTCGTGGCAAGGCACAGATGACAGATAAGCGTGACTTGCTGCTTACCCTTGTGTTTATCAAGTTCTTGGGTGATAGATTCCTGCATCAGCAAGAGGTGATAGTAGAGGAAACCAAAGCACAGGGCATAGATGATGAAGGCTTTATGCAGTTCAAGCTAGCCGACTTCAATTCTTATCAGAAGGATGGCGTATTTTTCGGTACATGCCCAGAATGTGGTGGCGAAGGTAAAGTGAGAAGAATATAAAAGGGTAATTAATTAAAACGTAATATTATAGATATGAAGAAGATGAGACTAATAAAATGCTTATTTGGTACCCTACTGCTAGTATGCCTAATGAGTTGTTCGAAAGATAGCGATGGCAACAACACTCCTGAGATACCTCAGGAAGAAGATCGCTATTATGTGAAGTATGAAATGCAGGCCAATCCATGGAACTCTCAAGCTGTTTGGTCAACAACGGTTTCATGTCTTGGGGATAAAGGAGCTATTAATATAGAGTTAAAAGAAAGAAAATGGGAGGCAACTTATGGACCGATTAGAAAGAACAGCCATCTTTATCTGCATGTAAATTGTAGCTTGTCTCCAGCGAGCAATGTTGATAATTATGCTAGAATCTGGGTCAGTAAGAATAAAGAGCCGTTTGTTTTGAAGGCTGAAGATAGAGGTCAGAAATCTTCTCTTCATGCAACTTGTGATATAGACTTTTAAGGACAATGTGCAGTGCGCATCTACTGTAGATTTTCTATAAAAGTAGAAAGCTAGAGGGCAAGGAAGCTTGCTCTCTAGCCAATCTTCCAATAAATAAAACTAGATAAATAATATCATCTAATAAAAGAATATAGAGTATGAGTTTTTTGGTATGGATAAATGATGAATCATGGTGGCTTTTTACGAGCATCATCATATTGTTAGCTATTTGGGCATATCGCTGGATTAATATCCAAGCTAGCAATAATCAGTTGGCTAACAAGAAGAGATGGATAGAATTCTTGCCATCTCTCATTTCAACGTTAGGAGTATTGGGAACCTTTGGCGGAATCACCCTGGGTTTGGCTCTCTTTGATACTGATCATTTGGATGTTAGCATCCCTAAACTCCTTTATGGCCTAAAAACTGCCTTCCTCACCTCTTTAGCTGGTATGATTGGCTCTATGATTCTATCTCGTAAGGTGTCAAGTCTGTACGATAAGGAAGACAAAGGCGTGTCTGATGCCAATCAGGCAGCTGCGGTAATCGCTCGGTCTGTAGAGAGCATGAAGAATGATAATGCGAATGCTCTTCAAGAGGTAAGAAATGAAATCAAGGCTCAGACTGCTAACCAGAATAGTTTTTATGCTGATATGAATGCGTTTGTGAAAGGAATTAATAGCTATATAGTGAATCAAAGGGGATTCTTGCAGGAGTTGTTGAATAATTCCGACATCCAAAAGGATACTTTGATTACTGTATCGACTAGCTTGAATAAGATTGCAAATAACGAGGAATTACCTGCTATTCATTCTGACCTTGATAAATTGCTGGTAGCATTTGGAGAGCAGGGTGAAAAAGTTCAAAATATGGATGAGAATCTGAAGATTTTGAAGACGAGCATTAGCAATACGAGTGATGACGTGGCAGAACTCAAAAAGCTCAATCAAGATATCAGCGGCTGCTTGACAGGTATGGCCGATACTCTGGGCGAAATAGCTACAGCCACAGAAGCTACTTCTTCCACAGAAGACTCTATCTTGGAGAAGTTTGATACCTTTGGCAAGTTTATAGGCGATGAGGTAGATGACATAGAGAGAAAGATGGGAGAGACGAATACACTGCTTACCAATAAGTTTGATGAGTTTTCAGAATTGCTTAAGAAGAGCAATACGGAGGCATTGGTGGGCGTGATGAAGCAGCTCACCACGGAATTCCAGAAGCAGATGAACGGCTTGATACAGCGACTGGTGCAGGAAAACTTCGAACAGCTCAATAAGAGCGTGGAGCGACTTAACTCATGGCAGCAGGAGAATAAGAATATGATAGCATCGCTCATCCAGCAATACAAGGATATGGAGACTGACTTCGAAAATTCATCTACTACGCTTACCAAGGTGTCTGCTGATACCAAGGCTTTGGTGGGTGATGGAGGCAAACTCCAACAACTGATAGCTGCGCTTAACAAGGTGATATTGGAGAACCAGAGCTACATTGAGGTAACCAAGAAGCTACAGGAGACGGCTGAACTTACCAAGGACAATATGGTGAAGTTTGATGATTCTACCAATAAGCTCAACGACTGGGTGAGAAAGCAGCGCAACTTTGTGGATGGTGTACAAATGCTCATCGCCAAACTGGAAGAAATCGAAAAGATAAAGGATTATGGCGGTGAGTTTTGGAAGGAAACCAAGAGTAAGATGGAAGAGGGTGTTGGCATCATCCGCAATGGCTCTAAGGAAATAGAGAGTCAAATCTCTGGATTGGACCAGCATTTCTATCAGCGACTCAGTGCTACTTTGGCTCAGCTTGATGCCTGCATACAGGCTATGGTTGAGGCTGCAAACAAGAATAAATAGGAGATGAAGGACTATGGCAAAATCAAATGTATGGATGTCGGTTTCCGACTTGATGACGGGATTGATGGTAATCTTTCTGTTTATCGCCGTGGCATATATGATTCAGGTAAAGGAAAATCAGAATGTGCTGACTGACTATGTAGAAACCAAGACGAAACTTCACGATAAGTTGGTGAGCGAGTTTAAGGAAGAATCGAAGACTTGGGATATGAGCATTGGCAAGGATTTGTCGATGAGATTTAATAACCCTACGGTGCTCTTTGCGCAGGGTAGTGCCGCTATCACTCCTCAGTTTAAGGTGATATTGGATGAGTTTATCCCTAAGTATCTCGACATCTTGCTGAATGATAGCTTACGGAGCCATATCCAAGAGATTCGTATCGAGGGACATACGGACAATGTGCCTTATCCTCAGCTCCATCCTCAGCCATTCGTTGCGAATGTTATCTTGTCGCAGCAGAGAGCATTGTCGGTATTGATGTATATACAGCCCATGTTTGTGAAGTATCCGCCTGAGCAGCAGCGACTCTTGGAATATTGGTTTACAGCAAATGGACTGTCTTATGGTAAGGCTCTGAACAAGGATGGTGATTATGCGCTCGTATCCAGCAAAGATCACAAGATAGACAAGGAGAAATCTCGCCGTGTGGAATTTCGTATCATCACTACGGGTGATGAAGTGCTAGAAAACTTCGTGAAGAAAAATTCGGCTACGACTGGTTCTTCTGCAACAAATTAACATGAGAAGTGTATGGAAGAAATAGAAGCAATCGGTAAGTTTGATAAATTGCGTAACTATCTAGAGAGCATAGGCATCCATGTGGCGGAAGCCTCTGCTGATGGTTATCATGCCGTGAAGCCTGGGGAAGTGACTCTCCAGGCTATCAAGGATGGTACCTATACCTTTGATGAGGATGGTATCTATCTGAATGGTAGCAATGGGGTACGACAGAAAGTCTATTTGTATAAAAGAGATTATTATATTACTGGTTATGAGAATAGTAAGCCACGCATGCATATTACAAAATGCAACACGCTAGAAGATTTTATAAATAACAAAAAATTTGACCATTATAGACATGCCAATACAGAAGAAGTACCTGTCATAGACTTGGGAGACGGGTGTCGAGAAGTAATCGTAAAACAATTGCCTTTGTGTGGATTTTGCAGAAGTAAATTGTTGGAAGAATATAGAAAGAGTCAAAAAGATTTTTTTCAGAAAGAATCTTCTATCAAGGATTCGGTGGAGTTCGTCCGTCTCTTGAAAGAAACTCTAGGCATTGTTGATGGGCAGTCACAGGACGTGGATGCTGATATATTTGGCTATGTGAAAGATTGGGAACAAATAAGCAGACGCTATCGAGAATATCACAATTACACCTGTGAACGTTGTGGCTTGCAGATAACCAATCCATGGGATAGGCAGTTTATGCAAGTGCATCATCGTAATGGTATTAAGACAGATAACAATGGCAAAAATCTTGAGTGTCTTTGCATCCGATGCCATGCCAACGTGGATGATGTGCACAGGAAAAATTTCTCAAAAGGCGACAATCTCTTTCGTCTCAATGATTTTAACGAAAAATACCCTCCGAAAAGTTAACGGCATTTAAATGTGTTAATAAATAAGTCTGACTATCTAGACCAATATGACAAGGAATTGAAAGCTGAACCTAATGGGAAAAGTAAGCAAGAGAAGATTGATGCTTTGTCTGAAATGACAGATGAGTTCAAACTGCTGTATGGATGTAGAGCTGACATCGCAATCAAAATGGTGAATGAACAATCTGAATTATTAACTAACTAAATTTGAATCCGATGAATCTTAAGAAATTTTCGGGTGAAGACGCTTCACCTTGACACCATGATGGTGTGCGCCCTTCTCGGGATGAGAATGGGCTTTTTCTCGATAAAATAACATTTAAAATGAAAACGAAATGGAATTTTCAATGTCCCAGTTGCCTGAATTAATAGGACTGGGAGTTCCTGTGTTTATAGGTTGCTCGTTTGTTATGGGCAATGGTGATAATTTGCAAGGTTGTCCTGGCAATCGAGAGATAAGCTTGAAGGAAGAACCTGCTTGGGTAGCTAAGGGCAGACAGGAGGAGCTAAAACTGCCTGATGAACTCAATACGCCGGAAGCTATCGAAATACTCAATAAACTACAAGAACACGATTATCTAGACGATTGTTATCAGCCTAAGAGAATGTCGATCTCTGAAAAAGGTGTGTTGGCTTCTCTCATCTCTGATAAATTGAGCATCAACCAACCTTGGGTTACATTCGGAGAATTGTGGAATATGAACAAGGAAACCTTGCGAAAGGGCAATTCTAAAGGAATGGACCAAAAAAGCATAGAGCGATTCATAGAAAAGATAAAAGATGTAATTGATTGATATTTAATGCATTGTGCAATTCTTGCCTGCCTACCCCGGGGCTACCCCGTGGCACATGGACGGGGCTACCCCGTGGCAGGTAAGTTTCAAAAACTCTTAGTACCTTTGTCCCCGTAATCAGATGCACAGCGCGTCTGGTTGCGGGGACTTTGCGTATTGCGGGTTCTCAATCTTTTAATACATATAATATGTTTACAAGACTAATGGCGCAGCACCCGATATTCGGGGATATGAGAGGCGCAGTGAATGAGAAGGGAGTGGTGCTCTTCCTGGTGAACGACGTGGTGGACATGTTTGGGCTGAAGCCCGAACGAGTGGTGGCGAGAGTGATGGCATCCCAGGGCACGCTCCACTGGTTTGACCTGAAGCTACAGGAGGGCGGCATGGTGTCGGCTCCGATGTGCGACGTGAGAATGTTTCTGGACTTGACTTGCGACGTGGGCAGGAAGGGCAAGAAAGCCATGGAGTGGGTAGGGAAGAAGCTGGTGGCTGACTTCCAGGACGAGGTGAAGCGCAAGAAGTATGAGCTGGATGTGCCGCCCGTCATGGAGAGAACGGACAAGAAGTTTGACCTCCACTTCTATGACGACGTGAAGATGGTGAACCATCAGGTGTTCCCGATTTCTATTTTAAGTTAAAGAGACATTAATAACCTGTTATTTTTTTTACAAAGTTATGAAGAAAGCAACTAGCAAGAAGCTGCTCAATGCAGTAAAGGTGGACGGTGCTGTGATCACCGAGGAGAATGGTAACGTATCAGTGCGCAAGGCGCCATGGAACGAGACGGAGGTAATCAGTGAAAAGCCGCAGGTAATCAGGGGCAGGATGATATTCTCGGGTGGCGAGAATGGGCGAGGCGACTGGGTGGACTTCAAGCCTTATGTGCAGGGCAGGCGAGAGAAGCCCTTCACGGAGATTCTCAAGACCAAGCACGGGGTGGTGCGCACTAGCAAGCGAACCGTGCAGGTGAACTATGCCTTCTCCAAGGACATGAGCAAGGCGGAGATTCTGCGCTGCCTCAAGGGTGAGCACCAGGAGATGGTGAAGGCTATCAAGCCCTTCAAGGAAAATGTGGAGTGGGAGGACTATAAGGAGTAATAGATAATGTATAATTAATAATGTATAATTAAGCATGAACCACTTTATAGCAATGAATCCTCAGCGTGGGGGTAATAAGGGCAGCGCTAGCTGCCTGCCCCTGGCTGAATATGACAAGCTGATAGCTCAGCCTTGGCTCCACGATATGGTGGAGCAGATACGTGGGGGCAATGACAAACTGAAGGGGCTGATGCCCTTCCGCTGCGGCCACTACAGCCGATTCCTCAAGAATCATCGCTCGCAGAAGGATGCTGACCCTACGAGTTTCCTCTTCCAGACCACCATCGACATCGACGATAAGGAACTGGTGGGTATCGCCATCGAAATGGCAAGGCAGCTGAATTGCAGCGATGGCATCTGGAATGGAATGCTACTGCATCTGGAATACTCGGCTCGTAAGAAGCTCCACATCGACATCCGAATGCCGATAGGTATGACTATCGAGGAGACGCAGAGAGCGTATTGTGAGGCACTTGGCGTGCCCTGCGATGAGAGCTGTTTTACCCCAGAGAGAATCCTCTTTATCACGGATCAGGACTCGGAGATCTATCGCTCCAAGGACTGGTATGCCGTGCTTCCTGCCGATGAGCTGAAGGCTCGCAGAGAGGCTTATCTGAAGCGTGGTCTCACCATCGACGGCAGACGGCAACAGGGCACTCAACCCCAACCATTCAACATTCAACACTCAACATTCAACACTCAACAAAATATTCCTGACGGATTACCAACCTCTGGTACCGCCAGCGAGAAGAGCCTGATAGCCTTCGACCTCTTCGCGGAGTCGGCAGGACTGAAGAATGTGAATATCGATACCGAGGGCTCTCGCCACTCCTCATTGCTAGCCATCATGAGCGCAGGAGCGAGTAAGGTGATGAGCGAAGAGGAGCTGAGAAGAGTAGTGGCAGTGAAGATGCCTAGCTTCGCCCAAGAGCGTGACTGCCAGCAGCTGATCCATGACTTCTATGAGAAATATGGAGACAGTTCGAAGCCATTCTCTAGAGATGTGATCCGCATCAATGCGCAAGCGGAGACTCAGGCTAATCAATTAAGAATTAATAATGAAGAATTAAGAATTCAAGGCGCAAGTGCAGGTAATCAAACAGTTCAAAGTTCAAACCTCAATGTTCAAAGTTCCGAAGATGATTACCCCGCTCCGCCCGAGATGCCGAAGAAGCTGCCTAAGCTCGTGGAGCTCCTCGTGTCTCAGACACCGGATATCTATAAGCCTGCCGTAGCCCATGCCATCTTTCCTCCGCTAGCCACCCACCTCTGCCGCACCTATTTTAATTACATCGACAATGTGGAGCATGAGGCTACGCTAATGTGTTGTCTCTTAGCGGGTACGGGCGCAGGAAAGAACTGCGTGCAGATGCCTATCAACCTGATTATGGAAGACATCAGAAAACGAGACAAAGATAACCTGAAACGAGAGAAGGAGTGGAAGGATGAGGTGACAAGAAAAGGTGCTAACAAGGATAAGCGTAAGCGACCTGAAAACCTCGTGATCCAGGAGATAGACGCCGATATGACCAACCCTGCCTTCGTGATGCGTACCGCCGAGGCGCAGGAGCATTTCCTCTATACTGCTCTCAACGAGATAGACCAGTTTGATAACCTAAGGGGCATTGGCAACCAGCAGTTTCGTATCATGTGCCTCGCCTTCGACCCTGGTAATCAATATGGACAAACCCGAGTGGGCACGCAGAGTGTTACGGAGCGAGTAACCATCCGATTTAACTGGAATGCCTCGACCACCATCAACAAGGGTATCCGATATTTCTCCAAGGTATTGACCGATGGTCCTATCTCTAGAATCAACTTCTGTACTATCCCAGAGCGTGAGATAGGAGCCGAGATGCCTGTCTATGGCACATACGATGACACATTCAGAGAGAACTTAAAACCCTATATCGAGCATCTTAACATGGCTTCTGGTACTATCAATTGCCCTGAGGCTTTCGCCTTGGCACAGAAGCTGAAAGAGGAGAATGCCGACTTTGCCCGTATGAGCCAAGACAGGGTTTACGAGAACCTCTCGTTCAGAGCCAATGTCATTGCCTATCTGAAGGCTTGCGTGCTCTATGTGGCGAATGGGTGCCAATGGGAATCCGAGATAGAGGAGTTTGTGCGCTGGAGCGAGCAGTATGACCTGTACTGCAAGATGAGATTCTTCCGAGATGCTATCGTGAAGTCGGAGCAGGAGGGAGTGAAGTCGAGCAAAAGAGGGCCTTCCAATATGCTGCAACTTCTGCCAAATGAGTTCTCTTATCAGCAGGCTGAGCAGTTGAGAAGCGACTTGGGGCTGGATACCAAGGGCACCCGACGGATGATAGCCACCTGGGTGTTCAGAAAGTATATCGTGAAAGTGGAGGCAGGCGAACAAGGCGTTAATGCTGGTAATGACAAAGCTGATAACAGCCATTGCAATTACAATTACGGTAATTACAGTTTTTATCGCAAGCTATGTTTTATCAAAAAAGAATCTAAATAGAAACAATTATGGAAATCGTACTCAAAAGAATAGCTAAGCAGAATACTTACACCATAGGGCGTATGTATATCCTGAAGGACGAGGAGGTGGAGCGCAAGGTGAACTATACGCTCAATAAGGACCAGAAGCGCAGCTTCTGCCATGTGGTAGATGTGGGCAAGCTGGACGGGGAGCACTACTTCTGCGATACCCTGGAGCCTACGTGGCGCAACCTGCTGGGCATCACCCTGTTGCCCCAAGAGGAGAATGTGCGCCTGGGGCGAGTGTCGGGGAAGAAGGCGCAGAAGATGAAGGGTAAGACTGCCATACCCGAGGGCACCTATCCGCTGCTCATCACCAAGTCGCCGAGATTCAAGCAGTGGCTGCCCCTGCTGCAGGGCGTTCCTGGCTTTGAGGGCATCCGCATCCATGCCGGCAACTACCCCGATGATACGCAGGGCTGCATCCTGCCGGGCGAAAACAAACTCCGAGGCATGGTGGTAAACTCCCGCATCTGGCTGCATCGCCTCGTCAATGCCATCACGGCGGCGAGAGACCGAGGCGAGAGCATCTGGATCACCATCATCTAGTAGCCGAAGTTCTCCGAGCGGCGGCATTGCCTCTAATGCAGCCCACGCTCGGAGAGCGAGGGCTGCTACCTATGTGGTATGCTTTTGTCTTTATTGCTCATTGGCTTCATCACATGCTACCATCTCGGCTCCTCGATATATCACAACGAGTTTATGGAGCGTGGTGGTCTTGACGGACTCCCTCACGATGTCGCTATCGGCATATCGGCATATTTGCGCTGAGGCATCCTTGAAGAGTTGCTTCACCTGCTCGTCGGTGGTGCTGGACTTGCAATATTTCAATTCGATGATGTACGAGTCTACCATGTCCTTATAGATGTCACATAACGGACAAAGGAAGATGTCGGCATAACCACCATCATTATCCAACTCTGAGATAGGACGGTAGAAGCGATTCTGGGATGTCATTGCCAGGGTAAAGCCATGCACGAATGCCTCTCCCTTCTGCTTGTCTCGCTGAGAAGAATAACGCTTCAAACTGTCTGCGATAAAGTCAAAGTATGCTTTGTAGTCGCCATGATAAGCCAATCGACTCTCCAATTTGCCTTTTCCGTAGGTGTCGTATGTCAAGTCGTTTTCCTCGTATGTGTTTAGTAGATAAGTATACATCTGGTCTCGCACCACTTCATTAGGAATGATAAACTTAGTGTCACCATCACTGGTTCCGTCTATCGTTAACATACCGAAATAGAAAAGCAGGCTTACAAAATTATCTGGGGCATTGATGCGCTCAGCAGGGAAGTGCTCCACCAACTTGCCTGTTACATATCCCTTGGTTACCAACTGCTGGATGATGCTGGCATCATGGGCAAACTCCTTGTCATGACGGATGAGCATGCGTATCTTGTCATAGTCGATACGGATGTTACTTTCTATCATGGAATCAGGAATGTCATAATCATTGTGGATGTAGTTGTCCAAGAAATTGAGCACCATCACAGAATTATACATTGTGGTCTTGCCATATCTTTTGATAGAAAAGCAATAATTGTCATACCAAGGTTTCATCTCTTTAATGAGTTCATCTACTGTATGATTGAAAGGCAGCACGCTAGAATAATACTCCAACATCTCACGCACTTCCTCTTCCGTGAATCCTGTCATCTCATTAAACTGAGGATGTAATGAATAGTTGGTTCCGATGTTGAAACCACTTGTCAGGTCATCCATCGTAACAGGACTGACACCCGTCACGAAGATACGCCCCAAACTTGTGACTGATGCACCCTTGATGGTATCAAAGAACTTACGTAGATACCCCTCACCATGTGTTTGCTGACGATAGTTGCCTTCATGCGCTTGGTTGGCAAGTATCTGATTGGTGAAATGATCATATTCATCAATGAAGAGGTAAATCTTCTGATTGGTCTTTTGGCATTGTCCGTCAAGATAGCTCAACTGTGAAACTGCATCTTTCTGTTGATTTAAGCCTTCCTTAGTACCTTCGGGCAATAGGTGAGAGTAAAGATCTACGAAAAGGTTGAAACGGATACTGCAATAATTGTCCATGCCCTGCTGATAATCGTCCAAACCGCCAACTATTTGGGCAAAGTTAAGATGAAGAACCAAATACTGGTTGCGCTCAGGCGTAGGGTTTTGTCCAATATACAGTTTGCCAAAAATGTCCTCGAAGGCATCTTTCTTATTGACATCATAGTAATTTTCGAGCATGGAGAGGGTAAGGGTCTTGCCAAAACGGCGAGGCCTAATGTAGAAGAAGTATTTGTTAGCCTCTTCTATATCCTCGATAAAAGGTGTTTTGTCAACATAGTAACAATCATCTTTTATCACATCCTCAAAGTTTTGCATACCGTATGGTATGCGCTTGCGATAGATTCGCTTTCTTCTTTCTTTTACTACCATAGCTCTATGATTATTAATAAGATGCTGCAAAGGTACTATTTTTATTTGACAAAGCCAACGATGAGAGGATTTTTTTCAACGTTTTGTTTTAACTTTTTCAGTTTCTCGGAGTCTAAGGAGTGTAAGCTGGCAGGCTATGCTACATTGACGGGTTCATACCTCTTCTTATCATCGTTTGACACCTCTCACGGCTTGGCTCTCTAACGGATTCTCCGGCCAGAAATGCTTAGGGTATCGGCGCTTCAGTTCCTTGCGGACTTCGAAATAAGTGCCTTGCCAAAAACTTGCGAGATCCTGAGTAAGCTGAACGGGCTTGAAGCCGGGAGATAACAACTCAAGCAGAAGAGGCTGTTTGCCAGCATCGACAGTCGGCGTTGATGTCATTCCGAAACACTCCTGAAGCCGCACACTCAGAACCGGGGCTTCTGCTCCCAGCCGATAATCGATGCGGATGTTGCTGCCCGATGGCACACGGATGTGGGTGGGAGCAAGGCGGTCTAACTCCTGCTGAAGCTCATAAGGAAGGATGTTCCAAAGGATTTCGCACAGGTTGAGTTTCTTCAGCTCAGTAACAGAAGTCTTCATCTTACCACCTTCTTCGAGATAGAAAGGGAGCCACGCTTGCGCTGTTTTCAGGAGATGCTCCGTTGAAAGGTCGGGAATCTCCAGTTCCGGATGCCATTCAGCTACTTGCGCCACGCGCAGTTGCAGACGATGAACCGATTCGTTCCAATCGAACATGCTGAGTCCGTCTTTTCTGGCAGCTTCGCAGATAATGTCTGAAACCATTTCTCGGCTGGCATTCTGTATCGGCTTGCTTTCAATAATGAGCGCTCCTATACGGGCTTCCTGCTGCATCTTCACTGCCAGCGCTTTACTGTCCCAGGAAATATTCTCGCAGGTTTGCACCGGCAAGTCCTTCCAGTTGACGGGGGCTGAGAGAAATACTCTTCCTTTCCGTCCCTGCCCAGAATTGGATGATGAGGTTGAAGCGAGGTTGAGTGATGCGATGGCAAGCCATTCGTTTGCTGCCATGCTGTCGCTTGGATCGATGAAAATCGTGTTGCCATTCGACATTTTAAAGTTACCCGCATGGTCGGTAGCATGGGCGATGCGCTCAGGATAGGCTAGGGCGATAAGATGGCCCACTTCCTCAGCATCAATTGGCTCGTTGTCTTCCCTGATACGCAGCATCTTCCTGTATTCCTGGGCAATCTGAGCGATACGGTTCCAGCGCCCCAGATTCTTCTTGCAGCGTGCGGAACGGAGGATAGAAAGGCGGAGCGTCATGTCTGAATCTTCATTTTCGCCCATCGGGTCTTTCTCTTCCAGCAGAGCAGCAATGTCGCAGGCAAGGGCTTGGATTGAAGGAGAACCGCTGCTGATCATCATCTTGGCGATTCGCGGATGACAAGGAAGTTGTGCTATTCTGCTGCCTTCTGCGGTGATGCTGCCACTGAGAGCGTGAGCATCATGATCAGGAGTGAGGGCGTTGAGCGACTTAAGAAGTTGCTGTGCCAATACGAGGTTGCCCTTGGGAGGAAGGGTGAGCCAAGGCAGCAGTTCCGGTTTGTTTTCGCCGAAAGCAGCAATGTCGAGAACCAGCGAAGAGAGATCTGCATCCAGTATTTCGGGCAGCCGTTGTTCTGGCATCAGATGTTCCGAGGTCTGTGTCCAAAGCCGGTAACATACGCCTGATGTGATTCTGCCCGCACGTCCCCTTCGTTGCGTAGCCATATCCTGACTGATGCGAACGGTTTCGAGATGACTCAAGCCTGTGCGGGCGTCGTAAACCAGTTTCCGGCAGAGTCCGGAATCCACAACGATTCTTACCCCCTCGATGGTAAGAGAAGTTTCGGCGATAGGAGTGGCCAATACGATTTTTCGTTCGCCTGGCTTGGAAGGAGCAATAGCGAGCCGCTGCTTTTCAGGCGAAAGGTTGCCGTAGAGCGGATAGATTTCCGCAGAAGGCAAGGCAGAGCGGAGCAGTTCTTCGCATTTCATGATTTCTCCTTGTCCCGGCAGAAAGGCAAGAATGTCGCCTTCCTGATTTCTGAAAGCCTGACAGATGGTGGCTGCCATTTCCTGCGCTACCTGATATCTGTCGATGTCGTGGTCTGCATAAATGGTTTCTATCGGAAACATTCTGCCTTTACTCTCGATAAGCGGAGCCTGAAGTGCCTGACAGATGATAGAAGCATCGATTGTTGCTGACATGATAATGAGCTTCAGGTCGGGGCGGATGATTTCCTGTGTTTGCCGGGCCAGCGCTAACGCCAGATCGGAGTTGATGCTGCGCTCATGAAACTCATCAAAGATGAGGCACGAAACTCCTTCGAGTGTTGCATCATTGACCAGCATTCGGGTGAGAATCCCCTCGGTAAGGACTTCGATGCATGTTTCTTCCGAAACCTTGCTTTCGAATCTTACCCGATAGCCGATGGTCTTGCCCACGGGTTCTCCCAGAATCTGTGCCATCCGTTCGGCAATCTGGCGCGCTGCCAGACGACGCGGTTCGAGCATCAGAATCTTAACCTGACTTTTAAGATGATCATGGCTGAAGCCTTCCAATGCCTGATCACTCATGCCCCGCAGAATGGTGAGTGGGAGAAGGGTAGATTTACCGGCTCCAGGAGGAGCTGTAATAACAAGGTTAGCCGACTCCATCAATGCTTCATTGACAGAGTCGGCTATCTGGTAAGCTGGCAGATGACCAGCCTGCTGTTCTATTCTATCTAAGTTCATTTCTTCTTATTTCACAAACTTCAGAAACTCTTTTTCATTTCACAAACTTCAAAATCTCCTTGCTCTTTCTGCCCTTCTTGGCTGGAATCGGCATGAAACCTTCTGTGAGTCCTGTTTTATCTGTCATGGTCTGGAAAACGGAGGCGGCATAGGAAGAGAGTTTCTTCTCTGCCAGTTCTTGCTTGATAGCATCCTCATCATAATCATCAGCATAGAGGAGAGTGTGTAAATTGTCAAGATATTTTTGCGGAATATTCTGATGCGGCATGCGGCTTTTTATCTGCATGATCTGTGCGATGATTGCCTGTTTGGTTTGGGCAGCGATGGCTTCTGCCTTTTGCTGCTCGAAGGCTGCCAGCGTCTCCTCATCCGTCTCCTGCCAGTTTTGCATCATGGCTTCAGTGGTAGTAAGATGACTGTATCCTGCATAGCGAATCAGGGCGATGCGCTTGTTCCAACCCTTCTTTTCGAGATAGCTTTTCTCCATAGGGGTAGTAGCTACCACAAGGTTTGCTTTGGCGTACATGGCTTTCTGATACATAGACTGTTGCAGTGAACGCTTCAAGTAAGGGTTCTTGCAGTTTCTCTCAGAAATATCTCCCAGTGGACAAACGATGTAGGGAATGTCCATCTGCTTTGCTTTCTTTGCTATCTGGGCTCCCTGCCATGTCCATGCTCCTATGATCAACACAATGTCGGCATCAACCAGACTGTTGGTAATGTCGAGCTGCTTATTCAAGGCTTCGATGTATGGAAGATACATCTTCAGCAACTTCTTTTGGTTGGAAATGAACAAATATACTTTCATCGTTCTGTCGGTTATTTTTAACTGTTAGTATTATGATAGACTTTTACTTCCTTTTTACCCTGTTTAGAGTTTATGAGAAGTGAAATCGTTTTTGTCAGCCCGCCAATAGCGCAATTTGGTAGCCAGATTTCTCCAGATAATTCCATATTCGAAGAATGGCAGTTTGAACATTGCTATTCCGTCATCAAAGTGTCTGATGGCCTTGTTGGCTATCAGCATTCTCACGATGAACAGCAGAAGGAAACTGAAACCTGCGCATCCTGTAAGAATCCAATTCTTCATGAGGATAGAGTAGGCTGCTACAGCCAGCGTTGCTATCAGACTGAGATGTGGCATGAGATGGTCGAAGAACATGAGGGTTCGCATGGAACCGGCTCTTTCCAAACTCTTGCGTGAAGCCTGCAGATAGAGGTAGGCATTGTGCCAGCTCTTGTTCGATGGTGCTTCGCGGATGAGCCATGCATCGCAATCCAGTTCTGTTGCAGTATCGCCACAATGTGCATACTTGTTGACAAGAAAATCGTATTCGCCACGAACATATTCCAGGTTGCCCTGATAGCCCTGTTCCTTCATAAAGTCGCTCTTGCGGAAGGCTACGTTTGGCATGTGGCTGCGATAACCATAGGTCTGTTGGGCACGGCGCAAAACATAGTAAGCCTTGCGGATGCTGTCGAAACGGCGCACGCTTTTGGTTTCTTCATCAAGGGCTACATATCCCAATACCAGATGGTTAGGGTCCTGACATTGACGGGCCATGGTTTGCAGCCACTTGTCGTTGCTTGGGCGACAATTAGGCTCTGTCAGAATAATCCATTCATGTTTGGCAGCCTTCACACCCAGTGTAATCTGCAATTTCTTGCGGCTCATGTAGCGTGAACTCTCAGGAATATAAGTATAATAAAGATGAGGGTTCTCAGCTGCTGTTCGCTTCAGAAAATCCAGTGTCTCGCCATCTGTACTCTGGCAGACTACGATTACCTGATAGTCGGCAGCATACTGCTGACGCAGGAACATAGGGAGATTCCTCTCCAATTCAGCAAGATTATCGTGTGCGGTAATGAGTATACTGACAGGAGGTTGATTCTCTGCCGTTTCTGTCTTTTGAAAGCGCAACGAGCGCAGAAATGGATTTATCAGCGATCCGAGAACCGCCAATAAAACCACCACTGCGCCTGCTATTATAGTAGTTGTACTAATGATCATCATTTTCTTTTTCTCGTAATATAGAAAGCTAGAGAAAGGAGAATCCTATAAACTCTTAACCTTTAACTTTCAACTATATTAAAAGTCTTCTGTTATATAACCCTTTGGCAACTGGCGGCAGTTATACTGGCTCGCCATGATCTCACCATAGGCTCCAGCTGAGCGGAGTGCGATGAGATCGCCGCGATGGGCTTTGTTGATGTCGACAGCCTTGCCGAAGACATCACTTGATTCGCAGATAGGACCTACTACGTCGTAAGTTTCTACAGGTTCATCGCTTGAGATGTTCTCAATCTTATGGTAAGCCTGATAGAGAGCCGGACGGATGAGGTCAGTCATTCCTGCATCCACGATGGCAAACTGCTTGGCTGTGCCCTGCTTGATATAAAGAGTCTTAGTGATGAGAGAACCCATCTGGCCCACTACAGCACGACCCAATTCGAAGTGAAGCTTCTGACCATCGCGCAACTTCAGTTTCTTAGCGTATGTATCGAAATAATCCTTGAAATCAGGGATTGGCTGGCGGTTTGGATGGTTATAGTCAATGCCCAGTCCGCCTCCCACATTGATGTTCTTCACAACGATGTGATGTGCTTCGAGCTGGTTCTGAAGTTCGTTGATACGGTTGCAGAGTGCCTCGAAATCACCCATGTCGAGGATCTGGCTTCCGATGTGGAAGTGCAGTCCGAGGAACTGGATGTTCTTCATCTTGGCAGCCTCTTCGATTACGGATTCCATGTCGCGCATGGCAATTCCGAACTTGTTTTCTGCCAGACCTGTTGTGATGTTAGCGTGCGTATGGGCGCCGACATCCGGATTGATGCGGAAACAAACCTGCGCAATCTTATTCTGTTTTTCAGCCAGTTCGTTGATGATTTCCAACTCCGGAATGCTTTCTACATTGAAGCAGAAGATGCCTTTCTCCAATCCGAGGTTGATTTCCCAATCGCTTTTGCCTACACCAGCGTAAACAATCTTACTGGCAGGGAAACCGGCTTTGATGGCTGCCTGAATTTCTCCTCCGCTCACACAGTCGGCTCCTAAACCAGCCTGACAGATGATATTGAGCACCTTAGGGTTGGCATTTGCCTTTACGGCATAGTGCACTTCAAATCCCTCGTGCTTGCCAGCCTCTTCATTGATGGTTTTCAATGTCTGGCGCAACACATTGGTGTCGTAATAGTAGAACGGAGTCTGTATCTCCTGAAACTTATCTATCGGAAATGTACCTTTCATTTCACTTAATCTTAAATTAATACCTTATTATAGTTAAATCAGAATATCCAATTTATTGTAAATCAGAATATCCAACGAAGAGTGGATAGGAAGCATTACATACGAATTCTTCACTTTTCACTCTTCGTTTTCATTTGCATTACTTCTTCTCGAACAATACGTTGCTCAAGTTCTGCAATGCCTGCTTCTTATCTTTCTCTCTGATGAGGAATGAGATGTTGTAGTTAGAACCACCGTAAGAAATCATGCGTACAGGAATGTTCTTCATCGCATCGGTAGCGATGGTCTCGAAGCCAACGTTGCTCCAGTCCAAATCACCTACAACGCAGATGATGCACATATCAGAATCTACAGTTACTGTACCATATTTCTTCAGCTCGTTTACGATGTCGTTAAGATGAGAATCATTATCAATACTCATGCTGACACCCACCTCAGAAGTGGCAATCATATCAATTGGAGTCTGATAGCTCTCGAAGATTTCGAATACCTTGCGGAGGAAACCTGTAGCGAGCAACATGCGGCTACTCTTGATCTTGATGGCTGTGATGTTGTCCTTGGCAGCAACAGCCTTGATCTTGCCGCGTACGATGACATTGTCGATGATTGTACCGTCGGCCTTAGGATCCATGGTGTTCTTCAAGCGTACAGGGATGCCTGCATACTTGGCTGGCTGAACACAGGTAGGGTGGAGAATCTTGGCACCGAAGTAAGCCAACTCGGCAGCCTCCTCGAAGTTCAACTGGCGGACAGCTTCAGTGTGCTCTACGACACGAGGGTCGTTGTTGTGCATTCCGTCGATATCGGTCCAGATCTGAATTTCGTCAGCTGGGAGAGCAGCACCGATAAGAGATGCGGTGTAGTCGCTACCGCCACGCTGCAGATTGTCAACCTCGCCGTATGCGTTGCGGCAGATGAATCCCTGAGTGATGTAAATCTGATAGCCCTGGTTCTGCTCCATGATAGCAGCCAACTTCTCCTTGATGTACTGAGGATCTGGCTCTGCGTTCTTGTCAGTGCGCATAAAGTCTAATGCATTGAGCAATACGGCCTTTACACCCTGTTCCTTCAAGTAGTTTACAACCATGTTGGTGCTCATCATCTCGCCCTGAGCCACGATGCTCTTCTCCTCGAAAGAAGTGAAGAGGTCTTTGGTGAATGAGCGGAGATAGTTGAATTCGCCCTGCAAGAACTCACGAGTCGTATTTTTCATCTCCTCGGTAGAGTAGAGTTCTTCTACATGCTGCATGTATTTCTTCTCCAAGTTGTTGATTACCTCGTTGGCGCCCTCTGGATTCTTCTTGTAAAGATAGTCAGAGATCTCAACGAGAGAGTTTGTTGTACCGCTCATCGCAGACAATACGATGAAAGTTGGTTCACCTGATTCTGTAACCAAAGAGGCTACTCCCTTCATGCGCTCTGGTGAGCCTACAGAAGTACCTCCGAATTTCATTACCTTCATAGTCGTAATTTTATTTAATTATTTCACTTAATTATCTTCTCCATCCTCTGTGAGGTCGATGTGGTTGTACTCGTTGGTTACGTCGTAGAGCACACCTTCCTTACAGCGGTAAACGATGCCTGGGAATTTGTCGAGCATCGGGATGTTATGGGTTGTCATCACAACAGCTGTGCCTTGTTTGGTGATGTCTTTCAGCAGACTCACGATGTTGCTGGCAGTCTCTGGGTCGAGATTGCCTGTAGGCTCATCGGCGATGATGATTTTAGGATTATTGAGAATGGCGCGGGCGATGGCTACACGCTGCTGCTCACCACCTGATAGCTCATGAGGCATCTTGTCGATTTTATCAATCATGCCTACTTCGTTGAGCACCTCTTCGATACGCTTTTCTCTGTCTTTTTTGTTTTTCCAGCCTGTTGCCTTGAGTACGAATTCAAAGTTCTTGCGAACGGTGCGGTCGTGTAGCAGCTGGAAATCCTGAAAGATGATTCCCAATTCCTTACGCAGAGCCGGAATCTCCTTTCGCCTGATAGTTTTGAGGTCTCTGCCGAGAATTTCAGCCTTCTCGGTTTCGCCCTCTACAAGGTCTAGTTCGCAATAAAGTGTTTTTAAAAGCGAACTTTTACCAGAGCCGACTTTTCCAATAAGGTAGGCGAATTCTCCTTCGTCAATATGAAAATTGATGTTTTGGAGCACGCACTTGTCGGCCTGATATATGCTGACGTTCTGATAATCTATTAACATCTTCTATTTTTTTCTCCTTAATGTTGGTTTGTTATTTCATTTCGCCCTTGCTCTTGGCAACGCGGCGTTTCTTATCCCATTCCGGATCGTGACGCATCTGAAGTTCTTTCACAACATCTTCTATTCTCAAGCCTTTGCTTGTGAGCAGTACGATGAGGTGATAGAGAAGGTCTGAACTCTCGTAAATGAGTTTCTCGTTGTTGCCATTTGTGGCTTCGATAATGGTTTCAACAGCTTCTTCTCCAACCTTTTGTGCCATTTTGTTAACGCCTTTCTTGAAGAGGCTGGTAGTGTAACTTCCCTCTGGCATTTCTTCGTGGCGCTTGTTGATGAAGTCCTGAAGCTCTGAGAGGAAGAGGATTGGGTTGAGTGTATTCTCTTCTGCCCAGCAGGTGTCTGTACCTTTGTGGCAGGTCGGACCGTCAGGGTGAACCTTTACCAGCAAGGTGTCGTTATCGCAGTCGTTCTGAATGCTAACGAGATTCAGGAAGTTACCTGATGTTTCACCTTTTGTCCAGAGGCAGTTGCGTGAACGGCTCCAGAATGTTACCTTTTTGGTTGCTATTGTCTTATCGTATGCTTCCTGATTCATGAAGCCAAGCATCAAGACGTTCTTTGTAACTGCGTCTTGGATGATGGCAGGAACCAGTCCGCCTAATTTTTCGAAATCTATTTCCATTTTATTTTGTTTTTATTTTCTTACATTATTATATTCACGTGTCTCAGTATCCTTACGTGTTCTATATTCTCACGTTGATTCCTTCTTCTCTCAGGTATTTCTTGAGGTCAGGAATGGCAATCTCGCCAAAGTGGAACACGCTGGCTGCCAGGGCAGCATCTGCCTTGCCTTGGGTGAACGCATCGCGGAAATGCTCCATCTTTCCAGCACCTCCTGAGGCGATGATCGGAATGCTTACTTCTTCAGCAAGACGGGCGAGGGCCTCGTTTGCGAATCCCTGTTTCACACCGTCATGATCCATACTGGTAAAGAGAATTTCACCGGCACCCCGGTCGGCTACTTCCTTTGCCCAGTCAAACAATCCTAGTTCCACCCGTTCTCTTCCGCCTTTTACATAACAGTGCCAGCCGTCAGAATCGAGACGTGCATCAATGGCGCATACGCAAACCTGTGAGCCATAATGGTTGGCAATTTCATCGATGAGCTCCGGATGTCGGATGGCAGCACTGTTGATGCTAACCTTGTCAGCTCCTGCGTTGAGCAGGCGGTCAACATCTTTGAGTTCATTGATTCCACCTCCCACAGTAAATGGGATATTGATTTCGGCAGCCACACGGGTTACCATATCCGTAAAGGTTTTGCGCTCTTCGAAACTCGCTGTAATATCTAGGAATACGAGCTCATCGGCTCCAGCATCGCTATAAGCTTTTCCCAGTTCTACCGGGTCACCAGCGCTGCGAAGGTTTACGAAATTGGTTCCCTTTACCGTCTCGCCGTTCTTTACATCAAGACAAGGAACGAGTCGTTTAGCTAATCCTTTGTTACTTTGAACTTTGACCATTGAACTTTGAACTTTATGATTACTTAACTCCTAACTATAAACTTTTTGACTGTCAACTATTTAACTGTTAACTAGTTTCTTAACATCGATTTTCCCTTCGTAGAAAGCTTTTCCAAATACTACGGCAGGAATTCCTGCAGTTTCCAATGCTTCGATGTCTTCGTTGCAACTCACTCCGCCTGAGGCGATAAGATGCAGTTGAGGATAGGCAGCCATTACTTCTTTGTAGAGTTCTATGGCAGGTCCCTGCAGCGTTCCGTCTTTGCTGATTTCTGTGCAGAGAACATAGCGTACTCCTTTATCGATGTACTTTTTCAGGAAAGGAAGGAGATCTTCAGAAGAATCTTCTTTCCATCCGTTGATAGAAATCTTACCGTTTCTTACGTCGGCTCCCAGAATCAGGCGGTCGGCTCCATACTTGTCCAGCCATTGCATGAAGAGTTCAGGATTGGTGACGGCAATGCTGCCCACTGTAACCATGCTTGCTCCCGCAGCAAAAGCTTTCTCAATATCTTCTTCGGTCTTGATTCCGCCACCGAAATCAACCACGAGAGAGGTTTCTTTGGTAATAGCCTTCAACACCGCATCATTTACGATGTGCTTTGACTTGGCTCCATCGAGGTCTACTACATGAAGGCGTTTGAAGCCCATCTGCTCAAACTGTTTTGCAACCTCGGCAGGATTGTCATTGTAAACCTTCTTCTGGTCGTAATCGCCTTTTGTAAGACGAACACACTGGCCATTTATCAAGTCGATAGCTGGAATTAATTCTATCATATTAGTATTTCCTCTTTTATTTTATCTCTAAAAAGTTCTTTAAAATCTGTTCTCCCACCTTTCCGCTCTTTTCCGGATGGAACTGGCAGGTATAGAAATTATCTTTGTGGAGCGATGCGCTATAAGGAAGAATGTATTCTGCCTTGGCAATGGTCTCCTCGCAGAGTGGCACATAATAACTATGTACGAAATAGGAGTAGGGATGAAGCAGCGCATCAGCGGTAGACTTGTCTGAGTCAGAATCTATTCTGTTTCCGAACCCCTTATAAAGGTCAGTCTTCAAATCATAGATTTCATTCCATCCCATAGCAGGCACCTTGTCTTCGTGTTTCTGAGGCTGGAATCGCTTTACTTCTACATCAAAGATTCCGATGCAATCTACGTCACCTTCTTCCGAATGGCGGCACAAGAGTTGCTGTCCTACACAAATGCCCAGGACGGGTTGCTTCAAGTTCTTGATTACTTGATCAAGCTGATGAGCCTTCAGATATTCCATTGCTTCTCTTGCCTGACCTTGTCCTGGGAAGAGAACGCGGTCAGCCTTCTGGAGCATTTCTGCATCATCTGTAAGTACAGGTTCGATGCCTAAACGCTTCATGGCGTTGACTACGGAATAGATATTTCCGGCATTGTATTTTACGATTGCTACATCCATAACCTAACGTAATTCATTTCTATTTCTTATATTCCGATGCAAAGGTACACATTTTCTTTTAATTTAAAGAAAATAAAAGCAAAAAGATTACGAAATATAGTAGATTTCTTTCAGAAAGTTAGAAATATGGCGGGATTTTACGTTTTCGTTAAGTGAAAAAGGAGTAATTGGATGTAAACCAACATCTAATTGCTCCTTTTGAAGTGTTTATTTTGATAATCGAAACTTCTTAGTTTTCTTCTTCACTGTCTGCTGTGCGGAGAATGATAGAAGTTGCTCCGATGGTGAACAGGGTTCCGTCTTCGATAACGCGGCGTTCTCTGTCGCCCAGAATTTCATTGTCAACGAAAGTTCCTGTATAACTTGGTCCATCACGGAGTACATATTTCAATTTGCCTTTCTTGTCGCGGCTAACGTTGATTACGCAATGGTTCATGTCAACGCTTGGGTCTACGGTTTCGATAGGGCAGTTGATTCCGCTGTTCTTCATGTAACGGCCGATGATGTTGTCGCCTAACTGCAGCGGGATGACCTGTTTGTAAGCGAATACGTTCTCGATGACAACGATAGAACCGTATCCCTTCTCGTTGGCATTCTCGTCAAGCTTTTCTTCCTTGCGGGTTTCGCGGAGCTTTGAAACTCCCATTCGGATGCCAAACTGCTTATTGCAATTAGGGCAAACGAAAACGAGACTCTGACCAGCCTGATACTTGGTCTCATCGAAGGTGATAAAATTATCGCACTTAGGACAACGTACTCTTTTCATATTCTTATTCTTGCTTTTCTGTCTATATTATAATAATGTGTTGTAGAAGTTTCCGATACTCCTTGCTCTTGAGTTCTAGCTATAAACTATAAACTCTTAACTATCAACTATTCTTTCACTTTCGTAATCCAGCCGTCAGTAAAAGCATCATAGTTGTGTAAGCGGTTGAGAGCAGAATAAGCTTCGCCCTCGGTAGAGTAAGTTCCGTATATAACTTTCACATTATTATCTGTAATCAACACTCTAGCTTCCTTGAATCCCTTGTTCTGGAGGAGTTCAGCATAGCAGGCAGCATTGCGCTTGGTAACACGACTTGCCAAAACGATGCTGTAGTAAGAAGAAGCTGTTTGCAATTCGTTGTCCTGAGCCATGTTGACAGACTTGGCAGGAATACTCTCTTCTGCCTGTGATTCTGTACTAAGTACCAGTTCTTGAGGTTGAGCAACTTTATTAATCTCCTTAGGCATGATGCGGTTCAACATACCTGTGTCGATTTGGCTCTTCTGAACGGTTGGTGTTCCCAATGGAGAAGAGTAGGTGAAGAATGCAATGAGAGCGATGCAGGCTGCTGCAATATTGCGCAACCAGCTCTTCTTGATGCTGATGAATTCGGCATTTGATTCTTCATCTTCTTCGTTAACGAACACAGAACTGTTGACAGAGAGTCCGCTCTCCATCTTCTGGTTACTATCCTGATTCTTGACTTCGCTTTCTGTACGATTGTTTTCTACTGTCTTTGCTGGCATTTCAATGATTGAAGCAGCAGAATCTTCAGTCTTCTGAACCTCTTCTGCAGAAATCTGTGCGAGTGGGAGCATGTTTAAGCCGCCCAAACCATACAACTCAGGGGTAAGAATGCCCGCCTCGCATGGTTCGAAGGTATAATTTCCGTCTTCGTTCAATATGATGGTGCCAATATCATTCAGTTCAAATTTTCCTGAATTCTCCAGAGTCTGACGCATCTCTGTCACCTCATCAGCAATGCGGTTCAAAGCTTCCGGATAGCTGATGTCGTATGCTTCAACATACGAAAGTGCAAGGAGAGAATCGTTCATCTGGAGCTGTGGATTAAAGCCAATAGTTCTCAGCGGTGGCAAAAACATGCTGTCTCTGCCATCGTAACGCGCATCTACATGATGAGCCATGAAGCCACCAAATCCTGGGACAATCACGCAATCGTTGCTCAAAAGTAGGATCTCTATATGTCTTTCTAGTCTATTCACGTTTGCAAAGGTAGTGATTTTTTCGGAAATGACCAACAGAAAATAGAGAAAATTTTCGATGAAATCATAAAAAGTCTAATTTGTTTTGTCGTTTCGGGAAAAAGTATTACCTTTGTGCCTAAAATAAATAAGGTATAAATCAATGAAATATACAGAGACAGAAATTGAAGGAGTCTGGCTGATAGAACCTCGGGTATTTGAAGATGCTCGCGGCTATTTCTTTGAAGCATGGAAGCAGGCTGACTTTGATGCTCACGTTGGCGGGCATGTGGAGTTTGTGCAAGACAATGAGTCAATGTCTAGTCGTGGGGTGCTCAGAGGACTGCATTATCAGAAAGGTGAATTCTCGCAGGCTAAGTTGGTGCGTGTCATCAAAGGCCGCGTGCTGGATGTAGCTGTTGACTTGAGAAAGGGCAGTAAGACTTTCGGTAAATATGTAATGGTTGAACTGAGTGGAGAGAACAAACGTCAGTTTTTCATTCCTCGCGGTTTTGCTCATGGTTTTCTGGTACTGAGCGACGAAGCCATCTTTACTTATAAAGTAGATAATGTTTATGCTCCTGATCATGAAGCCAGCATTCATTGGGATGATCCTACTATCGGAATAAAATGGCCTATTGAAGGAGTTAAGGTGCTTACGTCAGAAAAAGACAGAACCAAGGCAAAGTCTTTCGGAGAGGCTGATTATTTCGAGTAGAATTGGCATCAGCTTTTACCGATTAATTAATTTAAAGAACTCATCATGAAAAAGATAGTTAATTTATGGCTGCTCAGTTGTATCTTGACTCTTGTTGCTTGTGGGCAGAAGGCCGAAAAGCAACAGGAAGTGAAGGAAGATGCTGCGGCTAAGAAAATGTTGCAAGGCATTTGGCTGAACGATGACGATGAGGATGATGTGGCGTTCCGCGTAAAAGGCGATACGATTTATTATCCTGATTCTACCAGTCAGCCTGTCTACTTCTACATTGCTGGTGATACGCTTGTAATGAAGGGTGCTAATATTGCAAAATATCCAATCGTAAAACAGGCTGAGCATATTTTCCAGTTTAAGGTGCAGAATGGGGATGTGGTTAAGCTGGTGAAGACGGAAGATAAGTCTTATTTGCAGCAGTTCATCCACAACCATGTTTCCGTGGCGCTGAATCAGAATACGCTGATTAAACGTGATACGGTGGTTGTAAGGGGCGATGAGAAATATCATCTCTACGTACAGGTTAACCCTACAAGTTATAAGGTCTACAAGAGTTCTTATAATGATGATGGTGTTGAGGTAGACAATGTTTATTATGATAATATTGTGAACTTGCATGTTTATCATGGTGCCAACTGTCTGTTCTCTCGTGATTTTCATAAGAAGGATTTCGATAAGCAGGTTCCTGCTTCTTTCTTGGACCAGTCTATATTGAGCGACATCGTATTCAATAAGATAGATGAATCAGGCATTCATTATCTTGCTGTTCTGGCAATGCCTGACAGCAGTTTGAGTTATCAGGTTGAGGTTATCATTTCCTTTGAAGGAAAAATGAGAATGCGGGTTAAGAGCTAAAAAAAGAAATAAAAAAGTCGCCCTGAAAGGGAAAGCATTGGATGTAAGATGCTTTTGTCCTTTCAGGGCGATTCTATTTTTTTATGTGCTTATCCTGGAGGGATAGCTTGGTGGCTCAACTTTTAATTGAAGAATCCCAGCAAAGCTCCGGCTGCAACGGCAGAACCGATGACTCCCGCAACGTTTGGTCCCATGGCGTGCATGAGAAGGAAGTTGTGGCGGTCGTATTCCAGGCCTAGGTTGTTGGAGATGCGTGCACTCATTGGTACGGCACTCACTCCGGCGTTTCCGATAAGTGGGTTCAGTTTCTTGCCTTTTGGCAAGAAGAGATTCATCAGCTTGACGAATAAGATTCCGCTTGCCGATGCGATGATGAAAGCAAGAGCACCGAGAGCAAAGATTTTGATGGTGTTTAATGTCAGAAACTCAGAAGCCTGGGTAGAACAGCCTACGGTCAGGCCGAGGAGGATAACGACAATATCATTCAAGCTGCTGCTTGCTGTCTTGGCGAGTCGGGTTGTCTTACCACTCTCTTTCAGAAGATTTCCGAAGAACAGCATTCCTAATAATGGCAAACCGGATGGAACGATGAAGGTGGTGAGAAGCAGACCGATGATAGGGAAGAGAATCTTTTCGGTCTGTGAAACCTGACGTGCCGGTTTCATCTTGATGACGCGCTCTTTCTTGGTTGTAAGCAGTCGCATCAAAGGTGGCTGGATTACAGGCACCAGTGCCATGTAAGAGTAGGCGCAAACCGCAATGGCTCCCATGAGGTTCGGACTCAGTTTGCTGCTCAGGAAGATGGCGGTTGGTCCGTCTGCTCCTCCGATAATGGCAATGCCAGCTGCCTGGTTAGGTTCAAATCCCAGAGCCAGTGCAATCATGTAGGCGCCGAAGATTCCAAATTGGGCAGCGGCTCCAATCAGGATGAGCTTCGGGTTGGAAATGAGCGCAGAGAAGTCGGTCATGGCTCCAATGCCCAGGAATACGAGTGGCGGGTACCAGCCCTGTTTCACTCCCTGGTAGAAGATGTTCAGAACGGAGTTGTCTTCGTATAAACCTATTTCGAGTCCTGCATCGGCACGGAATGGAATGTTGCCAAGAATGATTCCCAATCCGATAGGAACCAGGAGCAGCGGCTCAAAATCTTTCTTGATGGCGAGCCAGATAAAGAGTGCTCCCACCAGAATCATGATGAGGTTTCCTGCCGAGGCGTTGGCAAAGCCCGTAAAGGTAAGAAACTCATTGAAGTTTTGTATGATGAAATCCATAATTTACTTTGAACTTTGAAAGTTAGACATTGATTTACTTTGAACTTTGAAAGTTGAACATTGAACTTTATGATTAGTCTTTTGATTGGAAGAGTAATCATTAGCTTTGGTCTAAACAGTTTATTACGCGATTGTAACAAGCGTGTCTCCTTCCATTACTGCGTCTCCCTTGTTCACGTTGATGCTGGTAATGGTTCCCGAAGTTTCTGCATCGATGTTGTTCTGCATCTTCATGGCTTCGAGAACGACAACAGTATCGCCTGTGTTCACCTTGTCACCGACTTTCACCTTGATTTCGTTGATAGTGCCAGGCAGAGGGGCAACAACTGGTTTGCCTGCAGCAGGAGTTGCCTGTTTGTTTGATGAAGCAGAATCAGAACTTGCTGCAGAACTTGAACCTGCAGCAGAACCTGCGCTTGCAACAGAGCTGGCAGAAATGTTGTTTTGTCCATCAGTTAACTTTACTTTCTGCTTACTGCTCTTAACCGGCTGTTTCATTTCCACTTCGAATGGAATTCCATTCACGGTTACATTGGCGATATTGCCTTCAATATCCTGTATTTCAACGACGTAATCTACGCCTTTAACCTTATATTCGTACTTTGCCATAGTTTCTATATTTTAACGTTGTTATTGTTGTTGTTGAATTTCGGAGCATTCCATCTGGTCTGTTTTGGCTTGATGGTGATAATGCCTGATTCTACATCGTGAACATCTTCCAGATATTCCTGTAGTGCAAGGGAAATGACTGCCATGTAAATCTCCTTATCAATACCCTTGGTTTCTAAACCATCTTTCAGAATCACGTTGGTCTTATGACTGAGGTCTTGAGTAACCTCGATGGTCTTCTTTCCTGTCTTATATAATAAGGTGGCGTGCTTCTCAGTAGCACGGGCGATGCGCTGTTTATGTTTCATGTAGGCTCCGAAACCCCAGAACACGATGAAGAGGAGAGCAAGGCAGGCAAATACGATTCCCATTGAAAGTACGGCGATTCCTATTCCGTATGGATCGCTTTTCTTCAATTGCTGGGCTTTACTCAAACCTGTGTTTTGAGGCAGATAGCCTGGAGTTACTGATCCGGCAATGGCTTTCTCCCATGTCTTGAAGTCCTTACTCAGTTCAAAACTCTCATCAGCAGCCAACACTGGCACGCTTACGGAATCTATCAGGTCAACGGCATTTCCGTCATAGAGTGCTATCCAGTTGGGCATCTTTTCCTGTAGAATAAGATTGAGATGAAAAGGTCCCGAGTTGGAAGAATTCTTTGCCTTCCAATGTTGTCCGTTCCAGCCATCCTGGTACCAGGAACTGCTGTCGAAGATAACGATGCTCTTCTTGCCTCCCAGTGTGGTTCGTGGTTCATTGTTAGGCAATGGACACATCAGCTGTCGGCGAGCTTCAGGCGACATTTTCTTGTCGAGAACCCTTCGGTCGGTGGTTAGGAACATACCGCGTACATTATACGTGGTAAAGGAGGAATTGCTCAATTCCACCCATGGTTTGTGCTGCCCGTACTCATCTACAAGGTTGGTACGGTTGTCGGTCATCACCTCCGTTATACGGATGCTTTTGGCTCCTTGACTCCAAGCGGGCAAGGAAGTGATGACTAGCATGGTTATCAGAAATCCCAATTTCTTCATACGCTTACTAACGTTTATAGGGTTATTGTTTCATGTTTCGAAAAAACTGCATCATGTAGGAACGGTTGCTGTTCCTAGAAGATTCATTAGGTTTGTTTCTTGTGCTCAAAGGTACGAAGATTTTCTGAAAAGACAACAAAAAAGGTGCACAAATTTTTATCTTTGTGCACCTCTTTTATAATTTATAACTATTTCTAGTTGTTTTGTTAACTTTTGTAAGTCTTACGCTCCGCAGAAGAACAGCACCACTATCTGGGCTGTGAAGATACGGAGGAACATGCTCAAAGGATAAACCGTAGAGTAACCTACAGCTGGAGCCTCCTTAGAGCAAGAAGCATTTGCATAAGCCAAAGCTGGAGGGTCGGTGTAAGTACCGGCAAGCATACCCATGATTGTGAAGTAGTTGAACTTAAACTTCAGGCGGGCGATAGTACCGATGATGAGGATTGGAATAACGGTGATGAGGAAACCACATCCCACATATTTCAAACCGTCACCCTGCACTACTGTGTCCCAGAATCCGGCACCAGCCTTGATTCCCACACTCGCCAGGAAGAGTACAAGTCCTATTTCTCGCAGCATCATATTAGCCGAAGTCGTCGTATAAGTTACCAGCTTCATGCGATAGCCGAAACGACCGATGAGGATGGCGATGATAAGCGGACCTCCGGCAATACCCAACTTCAAAGGCACCGGCATTCCCGGAATGGCAAATGGGAGAGAACCGAAGATAATACCTACCATAATGCCTACGAAGATAGTGGCAATGTTAGGCGCATCGAGGCGCTTTACAGAGTTACCCATGATTTCAGCCACACGGTTCACATTCTCTTCAGGACCTACAACCAGAATCTTATCACCTACGTGGAAGTGGTGGTTTCTGCCTGCAAAGATGTCCATTCCCTGACGGGAAATACGGGTTACGTTAACGCCATATACGCTGGAGAAGTGCATCTTACCCAAGGTCTTACCATTCATTTCCGGACGGGTAACGATGATACGGCGAGAAACAAAGTGCTGTACTTCATCCTTCTCGCGGTCCCATTCTGCTTCAACCTCTGGTCCGATAAAAGCCTTGATGGCTTCAGCATCAGCCTCTGCACATACAACGAGCAATTCGTCTCCAACCTCAAACTTAGTCTTGCTGTTAGGAATGCTCACCTCGCCATTGTGGAGCAGTCGTGAACATACAATGTCACGGTTCAAGAATTCTGAAACTTCTCTCAGCGTTCTGCCAGTAATATAAGCATTTTCCACGCGTAAGTGCATGTTGTGCGCCTTAGCGTGTGGGTTTGCAGCATCTTCTTCGTTAAGCTGTTCTTCCTCATCAGCAGTATTAATCTTACAGATGTACTTGATAAGGATAGTAGCACCGATAATGCCCACCACACCAAGAGGATAAGCACAAGCATAACCGTTGGCAATACTTGGAGCACCATTAGGGAAGACGCTGAGCAAAGCCTCGTTGGCAGCACCAAGACCCGGAGTATTGGTAACCGCACCATAGAGAGTACCTACCATCATAGGCAGGTTGTTAGGGTTGCTCGTGTCAAAGAAGAGATAATAGCAACCAAACATCACGAGGATGTTGAGCAGAATAGCGCTAGCCGAAAGCATGTTGAGCGTAACACCACCTTTCTTGAAACTCTCAAAGAAACCAGGTCCTACCTGGAGACCAATCATGAAGACGAAGAGGATCAAACCGAAGTCTTGCACGAAAGTGAGAATTTCCTTTGGACCGGTGAAGCCAACGTGGCCAGCCAAAATACCTGCGAAGAGAACGAAGGTGACACCTAACGAAATGCCGCCAATCTTTATCTTTCCGAGGTAAACACCAATAGCTATCACGATAGCGTAGAGTAGGGCGATGTGAGCCACCGACTCGGTATTGGTGAAGAGATTAACAATCCAATCCATGTATTCGTTTTAAAATCAGAAAATTATATTCCTTGTAGTTTACCAAATAATTTTAGAATTTATGTTTTCTGTTGCTTGTTTTAATTGAAAGATACAGTTCTGTTTATAGAGAGAATCTGTAGATTATTAGGGATTCAGTTAAAACTGAAAATTGGAGGACATCACATAGGATGCCCTCCAACCTATTTTTTTCTTGTAAAAAATCAAGCCCTTTTTTCAAATGGCTTTCTTTTAAACATAAGATTACTTCTCGATAGCTGCTACACCTGGCAATACCTTACCCTCGATAGCCTCGAGGAGAGCACCACCACCTGTAGAGATGTAAGATACCTGATCAGCCAAACCGAACTTGTTGATACAAGCTACAGAGTCACCACCACCGATGAGTGAGAATGCACCTTCCTTAGTAGCCTCAGCGATTGCGTCAGCGATAGCCTTAGAACCACCAGCGAAGTTGTCGAACTCGAATACACCTGCAGGACCGTTCCAGAGGATAGTCTTGGCACCCTTGATGGCAGCTGCGAAAGCCTTGCGAGTCTCAGGACCTGCGTCCATACCCTCCCATCCGTCAGGGATGTTGTTAGATGGGCAAACCTGAGTATTGCAATCGTTCTTGAAGTCATCACCGCAGATAGAGTCTGTGCCGAGTACGAGGTTTACACCGTTCTCCTTAGCCTTCTTGATTACGTCGAGAGCAACGTCGAGCTTGTCATCCTCGCAGATAGACATACCGATCTTGCCACCGAGAGCCTTAGAGAATGTATAAGTCATACCACCGCAGAGAATCAGGTTGTCAACCTTAGTCAACAAGTTCTCGATGATACCGATCTTGGTAGAAACCTTAGAACCACCCATGATAGCTGTGAATGGGCGCTTGATGTTGCCGAGAACTGCGTCAACAGCCTTTACTTCCTTCTCCATCAAGAAGCCGAGCATCTTGTGATCCTTGTCGAAAGAATCAGCGATGACAGCTGTAGAAGCGTGCTTGCGGTGAGCAGTACCGAATGCGTCCATTACATATACGTCAGCGTAAGAAGCCAACTTAGCAGCGAACTTCTTCTGGCGCTCCTTCATCTCAGCCTTAGCAGCGTCGAACTCAGGTGTACCCTTCTCTACGCCAACTGGCTTGCCTTCCTCTTCTGGATAGAAACGAAGGTTCTCGAGCAAGAGAGCCTCACCTGGCTTCAAGGCAGCAGCCTCAGCATCAGCGTTACCGCAGTCCTTAGCAAACTTAACCTCTACACCGAGAGCGTCAGAAACGTTCTTTACAATCTGAGAAAGAGAAAGCTCTGGTTTAACCTTGCCCTTTGGCTTACCCATGTGGCTCATCATGATGAGCGCACCGCCGTCTGCAAGTACCTTCTTCAATGTAGGAAGGGCACCGCGGATACGAGTGTCGTCTGTTACATTACCATTTTCATCCAATGGCACGTTGAAATCAACGCGTACGATTGCCTTGTGACCGGCAAAGTTAAAATCTTCAATTTTCATTTTACCTAAATTTTATTTAGTTTATGTACTAATTTATTGTTCTAAACCTTTCTGCTGGTTTCAAAAACCGAAGGCAAAGATACAAATTATATTTGAATCAGCAAAATATAGTAGCGGTTTTTATGATTTTTAGTAGATGAAATCGTCTGTTTGCTATATCGGGTTTGCAAAATTCGTGTTTTGTGCTTTCTTCTGCTAGATTTGTTAAACAAAATGGAGAGAAATGAAATATATTCTTAACAAATTACTTTTTTTTTGGATTTTTCGATAATAAATAGTACCTTTGTGCGCAGTTAAAACGTTATTACATATAAATGAGATAAAATGGCGAAAGATAAGATTGCTTTTGTGTGCAGCAATTGCGGACAGGAAAGTGCCAAATGGATGGGCAAATGTCCTAGCTGCGGACAATGGAATACATTTAAGGAGATTCGTATTGCTGCCGATTCCGGATCGCAGGCTGCGAAGAATGCCGGAATGACCATGCGTCATGGTGGGGCTGCCACGATGTTTGGCGGTCAGCACAGCGATCATGATGCTGCGCCGATGAAGCTTCGCGATATTTCTGCGATTGACGAACCGCGCATCGATATGAGAGACGAGGAGTTGAACCGTGTGCTGGGTGGTGGAATGGTTCCTGGAAGCATCACGCTTCTGGGCGGTGAACCGGGAATCGGTAAGAGTACGCTCACCTTGCAGACTATTCTGAATATGACTGACCGCCGCATCCTGTATGTGAGTGGAGAGGAGAGTGCCCATCAGATTAAACTCCGTGCCGACCGGTTGGCTAAAGGACAGGCGATGCTCAGAGAGGGTTCATCTGCGGACACACAGAAAACGGCTTCTCTTTCATCAGAAGAAGCCTTTGATCATATTACGGTTCTCTGCGAAACACAGTTGGAGAAAATCTTCAGTCATATTCAGGAAGTGGCTCCACAGCTGATAGTTATAGATTCTATCCAAACTATTGCTACGGAAGAAGTAGACAGTTCGCCAGGTTCTGTTTCGCAGGTTCGTGAGTGCGCAGCCTCCCTGCTCCGTTTTGCCAAGACGAGTGGCATTCCGGTTATCCTGATCGGACATATTAATAAGGAGGGAACACTTGCCGGACCAAAGATTCTGGAGCACATCGTAGATACGGTGATTCAGTTTGAAGGCGACCAGCATTATATGTACCGCATCCTGCGTAGCATCAAAAACCGATTTGGAAGTACTTCAGAGTTGGGAATCTACGAGATGATGCAAGGCGGACTCCGACAGGTGAGCAATCCTTCAGAGTTGCTGCTTACTGAAGATCATGACGGGCTTTCGGGTGTTGCCATCAGCGCAGCCATCGAGGGTGTTCGTCCGTTCCTGGTAGAGACGCAGGCTTTGGTTTCAACAGCAGCCTATGGAACTCCGCAGCGTTCGGCAACGGGTTTTGACCAGCGCCGTTTGAACATGCTTCTGGCGGTTCTGGAGAAACGTGTGGGGTTCAAGCTGATGCAGAAGGATGTGTTCCTGAATATAGCCGGAGGATTGAGAGTAACCGATCCTGCCATGGACTTGAGTGTGTTGGCAGCCGTATTGAGCAGCAATGTTGACACACCTATCGAGCAAGGCTGGTGTATGGCGGGCGAGGTAGGTCTGAGCGGTGAAGTCCGTCCGGTGAGCCGTATCGAGCAGCGTATTGCTGAGGCCGAGAAACTCGGATTCCAGCACATCATCATTCCGAAATACAACAATCATGGTTTCGACCATAAAAAATATAAGATAGAAATTCATCCCGTAAGGAAGGTGGAAGAAGCATTCCGCTGCCTGTTCGGGTGAAGTAAAAAGTAATCATACAGTTCAAAGTTCAAATTTCAAAATTCAAAGTAAAATGAAGGATTCAGTAATCATTGTGAGCGGTGGCATGGATAGCATCACGCTGCTCTACGATAAGAAAGACGAGATTGCACTCGGCATTAGTTTTAACTATGGAAGTAATCATAACGAGCGTGAAATTCCTTTCGCCAAGATGCATTGTGAGCGATTGGGAATCAAGCATATTACGATAGATTTGGGTTTCATGCATCAGTATTTCAAGAGTTCTCTTCTTGAAGGTGCCGATGCGATTCCTGAAGGTCATTATGCTGCTGATAATATGAAGAGTACGGTGGTTCCTTTCCGTAATGGAATCATGCTGAGCATTGCCATCGGCATTGCTGAGAGTAATAATCTGAAGAAAGTTTTCATTGCGAACCATGGTGGCGATCATACGATTTACCCAGACTGCCGTCCGGAGTTTATCAAGGCGATAGATGAGGCTGCTGAAGCAGGAACGTTCGTTGATGTGCGTGTGGTGGCTCCTTATACGAATATTACCAAAGGGCAGATTGCTGAGATAGGTAAGAAGTTGGGCATTGACTATGCTGAAACCTGGAGCTGCTATAAGGGCGGAGAGAAGCATTGTGGCAAATGCGGAACCTGCGTTGAGCGCAAGGAGGCTTTGGCCGAGGCGGGTATTGAGGATACTACCGAGTATGAAGAATAAGGATGAAGATGAATCAGGCGTTCTTCGTTCCCTATATATAATAAGGTGTAATCAGAATAAATATAATAAAAGAAAAATGAAAACAGCGATTTTATCTGCGGCTCTGATGCTTGCATCAACCGTTGCAATGGCTCAGAAGAGCAACTTCCAGTTGAAGGTGGATTTGAAGAATTTCAATTCCGATTCTGTACTTGTTTACAAGGGCAGAAATGTTAAGATGGATACGGTTTTGGTAAAGAATGGCAAGTTTACCTATTCTGCTAATCTTGATAAGGCAGCCGGATTTACTTTCCTCTCGCCTGAAACTTATCGTGGCGCAGGTCAGTTTATGTTCAATCTGCCTTGCGTTCCTGGTGAGAAGGCCGAAGTTAAGGGCGATGCTAAGACCCGTTTCGATATTACGGGTTCTAAGTTCTATCAGCAGTATCATGAAGTAGATATTCTGTTGGAGACTGCCAATAAGGAGTTGAATGATTACGAATCTTCCCTGAACGTGAGATTAAAGAATGGTGAGAATCAGCAGACTCTCATGGCTGAATATGAGCAGAAGGCTCCTGCCATGGAGGAGGCAAAGGATAATAAGATATTCGATTTTGTTAAGCAGCATCCTGATAATGAGGCTTGTGTTACTCTCATCGAGCAGTTTGATGATGTTGCCAAGATGGAGAAACTGCTAGGCTTGCTCTCTGAGAATGTGAAGAACGGCAGAATGAAGGCTTTCTACCAGCCAATGATTGATATGGCTAAGAAGCGTGCTGAGGCTGAGGAGAAGGCTAAGAAGGTGCAGGCTGCCGGTGTTGAGGCTCCAGACTTTACGCTGAAGGATATTAAGGGCAATGATTTCAAGCTTTCCAGTCTTCGCGGCAAGATTGTAGTTCTCGATTTCTGGGGTTCATGGTGCGGATGGTGCATTAAGGGAATGCCTAAGATGAAGGAGTATTACGAGAAGTACAAGGGCAAGTTTGAAATTCTTGGTGTAGATTGTAATGATACTGAGGCGAAGTGGAAGGCTGCTGTTGAGAAGCACCAGTTGCCATGGATTCATGTTTACAATCCGAAGGACAGCAAGGTTCTCAGCGACTACGCTGTTCAGGGTTTCCCTACCAAGATTGTGATTGATGCTGACGGTAAGATTATCAAGACCATTGTTGGTGAGGATCCTGCTTTCTATACTTTGCTTGATGAAGTGTTGGGCAAGTAAAGTTAACATAAAACAATGTCGCCCTGTAATGGCAAAATTTTGTTTTGCTCTTACAGGGCGATTTTTGTTTTTGTATTTTTATTTCTTTTTCTTCTTCAATTCCAGTTTCGGAATCTTGATTTTCTGTCCTGCCTTAACGGTGCTTGTTCCGTTCAGGGCTTCAACGTAGCATTCCATGCCAGAACCTAAATAGCGGGTGCTGATCTGCTCGATGGTCTGACCTGCGCCAACAGTAACGGTCTGGGCAACTCCTATGATGCGGTAAGCTCCCGTGCGTACGCGAGCATCCTTATCATACTGGGATGATGCTATTTTCGAAGCAGCCTTTTCTTCGGCTTTAGCCTTTTCTTTAGCTTTTTCTTTAGCTTCAGCCTTTGCCTTGGCTGCAGCTTCAGCCTTAGCTTTTGCCTCAGCTTGCTTGCTGTCTTCAGCGTTAGCGCTTCCCTCATCCGATTGTTCTGCCAGTTTTACAGCTTCTGCAGTTTTAGCCATACGGATGCTGTCTTCGATGGCTTTCTGGCGGAGTTTCTGCTCCTGAGAGAGTGGGGCGGCAGCTGCGTTGGTTGTGGCTTTCTTGGCTGGTTTCTGATGATACTGGTTCAGTTGCATGGCTAGATGATCACGCTGGGCAGTCATCTGACCATAGTTGAAAGCAAACCATCCTATTCCGCCAATCAAAGCTACTACGATAAGACAGACTGCAACGACCAAATAACGAGGAATAACAATATGATGAGAATTAGAAGATTCTTCTTCCTCATCATCTTCTTCTTCCTCAGTTTCGTCTGAAACAGGAACTGCAGGTTGAACAGTTGCTTTCAGGGCTTGTTCCTGCTTGGCTTGTTCCAGTCTTTCCTGCTCCAGCCTTTCCTGTTCCAGTCTTTCCTGTTCCAGTCTTTCCTGTTCGATTCTTTCCTGTTCCAGCCTTTCCTGCTCGATTCTTTCCTGCTCCAGTTTAGCTTGTTTTAATCTTTCCAGTTTGGCTTGTTCAATAGCAATTTGCTTTGCCAGTTCGTCTTCCTCTTCTTTATCTTTATCTTTATCAGATCCTATTACGACAACCTCCGGATTGGGAGTTGCAGTTTCTTCTTCGTCAAGGAAGTCGATTACTTGTGCAGGAGCCGCTTCTGGCTGTTCTTCTCCAAACTTCTCGTCGATTTCATCGAAATCTACGCCGTCATTTACCACAACCGTTTCAAATTGGGCGAATGGCTTGTTCACGATTTCTTTCAGGATGTTGTCAGGCGTGAAGGTTAGTTTGTCTCTGCCTTCAATGGTGAAGCGCTCGCCCGTGTTCACATTGATGCTTTCACGGTCTTTCGTGGCCTGTACCTTAAAGGTGCCCAGCCATTTTATCTTCACCTGCTTGTCGGCATCGAGTCCCTGGTTGCACACATCAAACATCTTCCGGATGAAGAGTTCTGCTTCCACCTGGCTCAGACCACTCTTATCAGCAAGCAGTTTTCCGAGTGTATTTAAACTGAATTTGCTCATTGCTCATCCCCTCCATTCTTTAGTTTTTCCTTGACCGAAGCAACCGGTCGGAAACCCAACACCAACTTAGGCGGCACCAGCTGGCGCTTCTTGGTAGTAGGATTAACCACCACTCGCTCCATGCGCTTCTTCACTTCGAAGGTGCCAAAATTGGGGATAGAGACAGCTTCTCCATCCTCAAACTCGGCAATCATAGCGTCTATCGCCTTGCGCACCAACTTCTGGGTGTCTTCCTGCGAGTAGCCGGTTTGCTGAGCCAGTTCAGCGATGTATTCCTTATTGTTCATATTTATTTAATATGTAGTCAAAATTTCTAAAACTCCAGGCTATGGGGGAGAGAATGATTATTTCACCACCTTGCCATAGAGGTCAAATTCCTCGCTTGCGGTAATCTCTACCTGGTAGAAACAGCCCACACGCAGACGCTTCTCATCGGCACGGATCAGAACCTCAGGGTCTACTTCCGGAGAGCAGAACTCTGTTCGCCCGATGTAGTAATCGCCTTCCTTGCGGTCGATGATAACGGTCATGGTTTTGCCCACCTTATCAGCCTCAACCTCAGAGCTGATGTCTTGCTGCAGAATCATCAGTTCGTCCAGTCGGCGCTGCTTTACCTCGGCAGGCACGTTATCTTCGTAGTGGGTGGCGCTGTAGGTTCCTTCTTCCTCAGAGTAGGCAAAGGCGCCCATGCGCTCAAATCTCTGTTCGCGTACAAAGTCGAGGAGTTCGTGGAAATCCTCATCTGTCTCGCCTGGAAAACCAACCATCAGCGTAGTGCGGATGTGAATGCCTGGCACGCGTTCGCGGATGGCCTTCAGCAGATTGATGGTTTCCTGCTTCGTTACGTGGCGATGCATGCTGGTGAGCATGTGGTCGCTGATGTGCTGGAGGGCAATGTCGAGATATTTGCATACGTTTGGCTTCTCGCGCATCACGTCCAGAAGATCCATAGGGAACTGGTTCGGATAAGCGTAATGCAGGCGAATCCATTTCACGCCCGGAATATCAGCCATCTCGCTGATGAGCTCGGTAATATGATGCTTGCCGTCAATATCTACGCCGTAGTAGGTGAGTTCCTGAGCGATAATCTGAAACTCCTTCACGCCTTCTGCCACCAGTTCGCGCACCTCCTGCAGAATCTCTTCCTTTGGTCGGGAAACGTGCTTGCCGGTGATGATAGGAATGGCGCAGTAGGCACAGTGGCGGTTGCAGCCCTCAGCTATCTTGATGTAGGCATAATGGCGCGGAGTGGTGAGATGACGCTGGCCGTTGCAGGATGAAACTTCCGCCTTGCCGAGCTCCTGCAGAAGCTGTTTGTAGTTGAATTTGCCGTAGAATTTATCCACTTCTGGCATTTCTTCTTCCAGTTCCTTCTGGTAGCGCTGCGAGAGGCAGCCCATTACGTAGAGCTTTCTGAGTCGGCCTTCTTCCTTAGCCTGAATAAACTCCAGGATGGTGTCGATGCTTTCCTGCTTTGCGTCCTCGATGAAACCGCATGTGTTGATGACGGCAATCTCGCCCTGAGGACGCTTGGAATCGTGAACGCAATGGTAGCCGTTTGCCTCAAACTGCTTCATCAGCAACTCGCTGTCTACGAGATTCTTCGAGCAGCCCAGGGTAATAATATCTATCTGATTTTTCTTCATTTTCTAATTTTTAAAGAGCGAGTCTACGAATTCTGTCTTGTTGAAGAGCTGCAGATCTTCCATACCTTCGCCCAGTCCGATGTATTTTACAGGTACCTTGAGCTGGTCGCTGATGCCGATGACAACGCCGCCCTTAGCGGTTCCGTCGAGCTTGGTGATGGCGAGCGAGGAGATGTTGGTTACTGCAGAGAACTGCTTAGCCTGTTCGAATGCATTCTGTCCGGTACTTCCGTCGAGCACGAGCATTACCTCGTCTGGTGCTTCTGGCATTACCTTCTTCATCACTTCCTTTATTTTCTTGAGCTCATTCATCAGGTTCACCTTGTTGTGCAGTCGTCCAGCCGTATCGATGAGCACTACGTCGGCGCCGTTTGCCTTGGCGCTCTGCAGGGTGTCGAACGCCACGCTTGCCGGGTCGCTTCCCATCTGCTGTTTCACTACAGGCACACCCACACGCTCGCCCCAGATGCAAATCTGCTCTACGGCAGCGGCACGGAAGGTGTCGGCAGCTCCCAGAACAACCTTCTTGCCAGCCTTCTTAAACTGGTAAGCCAGCTTGCCGATGGTGGTTGTCTTGCCCACGCCGTTTACGCCTACTACGAGGATAACGTAAGGCTTATGGTCGGCAGGAAGTTCCCAGTCTGCCAGGTCATCGCTGTGATTCTCGGAGAGGAGAATGGCGATTTCCTCGCGCAGAATGCGGTTGAGCTCGCTGGTTGAAACATATTTATCGCGGGCCACACGTTCTTCGATGCGGCGGATAATCTTGACCGTGGTTTCTACACCTACGTCTGAAGTGATGAGTACCTCTTCGAGATCGTCGAGCACATCATCATCGACGGTAGACTTTCCGGCAACGGCGCGCGCCAGTTTGCCAAACACACTCTCCTTGGTTTTTTCCAGACCCTTATCGAGAGTTTCCTTCTTTTTGTTGCTGAATAATCCGAATAATCCCATAATCTTGTTTTTATTTTGTGCAAAGATACTCATTTTTTTTTATTTTATGGCTTTTTCATTTGCTTTTTCTCCCTTTTCAAGAAAAAAAGTAAAGATTTAGAGGGTTTTAGCCGATAATGAGGGTTAATAAGACTTAAAAATAATGTTGCCTGATACAAAAACAAATCGCCCTGCAAAGAGACAAAAGCGGTTCTGCTTCTGACCCTTGCAGGGCGTTCTGTATTTATTTCTTCATCATTTCCCTGACGGCTCTTTCGAGCTGAGTATCATGGCCATTGATGAAATCTTCCGGACTGTTGTAAACCTCGATGTCTGGGTTCAGCTGGGTGTTCTCGCCAAACACGCCACGCATGTCGCGGCAACCTACCTGAGGAATACCGAATACCAGCGTGTTGTCCATCAGCGTTTCCCACCATACGGCTGTCATGGTTCCTGCTACAGGAGCACCAATCAGCTTGCCTATTCCGAGCTCCTTGTAAACCCATGGGAAACCATGACCGTTGCTGTAGTCGTTCTCGCAGATCATGACGCAAGATGGCTTCACCCATTTGTTGAACGGATCGCGGCCAACTACCTTACCATGAGGCACAAACTCCTGATACTGCTTGCCGTTGAGCAGGGTGCAGAGGTCATCGTGCAACCAGCCGCCACCATTATGGCGCTCGTCTACGATTACTGCGTCGCGGTTGCGGTTCTTGTCGCTCAGCAGTTCGCTGTAAACGGTGCGGAAACTCTCCGAATTCATTGCCTTAACGTGAACATAAGCGATGCGTCCGCCCGAAATGCTGTCAACGAAAGCGCGGTTGCGGTCTACCCATCGCTTGTAGAGCAGGTTGTTGAGTTTGCCCTGAGAGATAGCCTTCACCGTAACCTCCATCTTCTTGCCCTTGGCGTTTCTGATGCCAAGGCGTACATTCTTGCCAACCTTTCCGTCTAGCAATGGGAAGTAGTCCATTCCGGCTTTAATCTCCTCGCCGTCGATGCTCTCAATGATGCTGCCGGCTGTTACGCCCGTATTCTTCACATCGAAAGGACCACGCTTGATAATCTCCTGAATCTTCAAGCCGTCGCCCTGATACTGAGGGTCGAAGAATACACCCAGGTTGGCTGTGGTGAGTGCGCTGTTCGAAGCGTAGTAGCGGGCTCCTGTATGCGAAGCGTTCAACTCGCCCAGCATTTCGCTCAACATCTCCTGGAAGTCGAAATTGTTGTTGATGTAAGGCAGGAACTTCTCGTAGGTCTTGCGGTAGCCTTCCCAGTCAACACCATGAATCTTAGGGTCGTAGAACTTGTCTTTCACCTGTCGCCATACGTGGTCGAAGAGATACTGGCGCTCCTCGGCTGGCTTATAGTTGAAGTTAGCCTCGAAGCTGATGTTCTTGGTGCTGAAACCGCTCAGATCCACCTTCTTGATGCTGCTTCCGTTGCAGATAAAGAGGTTCTTCACATCCTTGTCGGTCTGCAGGTTGCCCTGACCTACGCCCTTCATCACGAGCTTGGTAGAGCCGTCCTTCAGGTCGTGCTGCCAGAGGTCGTAATCATCCTCGAAGGCAGCCTGGTAGTAGAGCTTGTCGCCGTCTTTAGAGAGCACAGCATCGCCCATGTGCGAAGAGTTTGCGGTGAGGCGTACGATTCTGTCGCGGCAGTTTTCTATGTCAAGTTCCAGCGGTTTCACCTTTTCCACCTCTATCTTGCCTGTCTTCTTCTGCTTTTCGTCAGCCTTCTTCTTAGCCTCTTCCTTCTTTTCGTCTTCCTTCTTCTCCTTATCGTCCTTGTTGGCGTCAGCCAGTTCTACCTCTTCCTTGCTCATGTTGAAGCGGTTGTAGGCGTCCAGGTCGAAGAACATGATGTAGGCGTCGTCTTCAGCTCCCCAGCTTCCATGACTGCGGTAGCCGGCTCTGTCGCTCTGGAAGAGCATTGCCTTGCCGTCGAGCACCCATTTGCCGTTGCTGTCGCTGTAGCCGGAATTGGTCAGGTTGTGAACCTCTTTGCCGTCAGCCTTTACCAGCGCAATATCCTGGTTGTTCCAGCCGCCGTTGCCGATATAGGTTGAAAGGAGCCATTTGCTGTCTGGCGACCATTCGAAAGCGATGTCTCCATCGCTGTAAGAGTAGACGTATTTGCCATCGAGCACGGTGCGGATTTCCTTCGATTTCAGATTGACGATGCGGAGTGCAGCGCGGTCTTCGAAGAAAGCCACTTCCTTGCCGTCAGGAGAGTATTGCGGATACTGCGATGTAATGCCTGTTTTCACCAGCTGCTCTTCCTCGATGTCGGTAGCGTAGGTGAAGTTCTTTTCTTTCTCGTTCTTGATTTTAGATTGGTAAATCTGCCATACGCCGTTGCGCTCGGCTGCATAAACCAGGGCTCTGCCGTCTGGCGAGAAACTCAGGTCGCGCTCCTGCTGCGGAGTGTCGGTAATGCGCTTTGTAGTGGTGTATTCTACAGAAGTAACGTATACGTCGCCATGCATCACGAAAGCCACTTCCTTGGCGTCTGGCGAAACAGAAATCTCTGAAGCTCCCCAGCTCTTAATCTGACGTACGAGACTTGGAGCATCATTATCTGTTGTAATGGAGATGTTCACCTTCTGAGGCTCTCCGCCTTCCTTCACGGTGTAGATTTCGCCATCATATCCGTAGCAGAGCAGGTCGGCGCTGGATGCGGTGAGGAATCTTACCGGATTGCCTTTGTGATGGGTAATCTGCTTGTCGTTTGAGCTGTTGAGGCTGCGGCGGTAGATATTGAATGTACCGTCCTGTTCGCTCAGATAGAAGAATGAGTTCTCGTCTGATGTCCATACTGGCGAGCGGTCTTCGCCGGCAAAGGTAGTCTGCTTGGTAAACTTGCCGTTGCTCTTCAGCCAGATGTCGCGTGCGATAGGTGATTTCTGGTGTTTGCGCCAAGGATCTTCATATCCCTTTTTGTCGTGATAGAGAATGTCGCCGTTCTTGGCGATGCTGATATTCTCCATGGTGAGGGTAGAGAAGAGTTCCGGTCTTCCGCCCTTGGTGCTTACCTTATATATTTGTGGGAATGTATTGTCGCCGAAGATGATGCTCTGGGCTGTAGGCTGCAGACTGGCAGAGTAGAGCACATGGTCGTTGTCTGCAAAGGCGATTGGTGTTTCGCTGCCGCTGTTGGTGGTGAGTCGGGTAGGAGCACCGCCTTTTGCATCGATTACGAAGATGTCGAGACTTCCTTCGCGGTTAGACTGGAAGGCAATTTTCTTGCTGTCAGGGCTCCATACAGGATGTGAATCGAAGGCTGCATGGGTTGTGAGCTGTCGTGCTTCACCGCCGTTGACAGAAACACTGTAGAGGTCGCCTTTATAAGCGAAGGCGATGGTAGTTCCATCGGGGGAGATGGCTGGGTAGCGCATCCAGAGCGGATGGTCTTCTGCGCTGGCAGAGAGTGCTGCCGAGAGCAGGGCTACTGAAAAGATTAACTTTTTCATTTGCGTATGTTTTATGTTTGAATATGCGTTATAAAAATCTCTTCTCTTTCGGGGTCAGAATGCTGTTTCTTGCTCCTAACGGATGCAAAGGTAGTTATTTTTTGCGATATTTAAGCATAAAAAAAGAAAAAAGTGAGAAAAAGTTTGGTGTATTCAAAAAATATATGTACCTTTGCAGCCGCAAATAAGAAAAGTGGCTGATTGCGTTATTGGTTAGCTGGTTTGCGTTTTGAAAAGTGTTGGTTCCGTAGCTCAGTTGGATTAGAGCAACAGCCTTCTAAGCTGTGGGTCTTGGGTTCGAACCCCAACGGAATCACTATAATAAGCAAAATGAAACTTATTTGTACAAAAATAGCGTGAGAGAACAATAGTAGTAAGTTACTTATTCATAGGTACTTATCTCTGTTGTTCTTTTTTTGTTTTTAAATATATTTTATCACTTATTTCTCTTTTATATACTCTTTTTGTAAATGGCTGTTAATCAATGTGTTATGAATTTGTAGTATTGAGAAATCATCCATGTGTGTTACAAATGTGTTATCAAAAAGCGCTGATGTCAGCTCTCGAATAAACACTACCATGAGAGGTGATAACGTTTTACAGCCGCCCGGCGCAAGTCCATAGGAGGTGATCATCGTGATAAGTACCTCGGTGCCTGTTTCCCTGATGAAGGTCTCCCTTCGGTTGCGGATGCGGTTGTCCTCTTCTTCAGTAATAACGTAAGGGACGCTGGATTATTGCATCGTCTTGATAGGCGATAAAATCAATATATTCTGACATGTTTCTTTCTTTTTGCATAAATAACATTAAAAATCATACTTCTTATAAATGATTAGGGGCGATTTTCATCTTTTTTTTGTATTTTTGCTATTCAATGTTGTAGAACGTCAATACAAAAGAAACGGAAAAGATATGGATGAGAATAATGTGCCTGACATGCGTCCGACATTCGAAGAAATTCGGAAAGTGGATGATAACGGGAAAGAATACTGGAGTTCACGCGAACTTTGTAATGCGATGGGCTATTCGGGATATTGGAAATTCCAGAATGTAATAGACAAAGCAATCAAGGTTGCCAGTGAAAAAGGTATGGATATAGATGACCATTTCAACCACGTGGTTGAAATGGTTAAGCTGGGTAGTGGATCGTTTCGCAAGGTCGAAGCTTTCCATCTATCCCGTATGGCCTGTATGATTATTTCTGAGAATGCTGATTCAAGGAAGTTATTGGTGAAGCAGGCAAGAGCCTATTTTTCTCAATCCGTATCTACAACCGAACTTATGCGGAACTCACTGGAATCCAATATCTTACTGTATAAAACTGCACAGGGTGAGACTCGCATTGAAGTGATTTTCAACAACGAAACTTTTTGGATGTCACAGAAAAAGATGGCTGCTTTGTTTGGTGTTGACGTAAGAACAATCAGCTATCATATTGGGCAGATTTACGAGACTGGAGAATTGGATAAAATGGCAACTATCCGAAAAATTGGGATAGTTCAACTGGAAGGAGAGCGTGATGTTGAGCGTGCTCCATTGTTCTACAATCTTGATGTTATCATCGCTGTTGGTTATCGAGTGAACAGCTATCAGGCAACCCAATTCCGTATATGGGCAACTTCTGTATTGAAGGAGTTCATCATTAAGGGTTATGTCTTGGATGATGAACGTCTGAAACAAGGTAAGCACTTCGGCAAGGATTATTTTGACGATTTGCTGGAACGTATCCGTGAAATCCGCACTTCTGAACGCAGATACTACCAGAAGATAACTGATATTTATGCAGAGTGTAGTGCAGATTATGATGCAAAGGCTGAAAGTACCAAACTCTTCTATAAGATGGTGCAGAATATGATGCACCTGGCGGTTACCAATCATACGGCAGCCAAGATCGTCTATGAGCGAGCTGATGCAGAAATGCCTCACATGGGCTTGACTACATGGAAGAAAGCACCGGATGGAAGAGTTCAGAAATCTGATACGATAGTGGCAAAGAACTATCTTTCTGATGAAGAATTGTCTCAGCTCAACGCAATAACAACAAGTTTCCTGGATCTCGCAGAATCTCGTGCAAGACGACACATTGTTACTACGATGGAGGATTGGAAGAATCGCCTGAAGCTGTTGCTTGAAACTATGGACTATGATGCTAAGAGTAGTGCAGGTAAGGTTTCGCAAGAAGAAGCCAGAGAAAAGGCTTATTCTGAGTATGAGAAATATAAGGTTATTCAAGACCGTTCCTATATCTCGGATTTCGACCGATTCAATAGTGGAAATGATGATGATACTCCATTGCTTCCATTTGACATTGATCCAAAAGAATAGGGGTTGAGTATGGCGCTTGAATTATGTCATAGTAGTACCGTCTTATCTTATATAAGAAAATTAACGCAATGAAATGCTCCAAAAACATATAAGATGAAAATGTAAAAAGTTACGGAAAATGTGAATTATCTCCGTAACTTTTTACATAAACCGCTCACTTTTGGTGTTATTGAGTTTCCCTCAGTTCTTCTATGAGATTTTCAAGAATATAATCATCGCTCATAAGCTGTAAACCATATTTGGGGTCAGACATCTTGAATAACCGGAAATCCTTAATGACCTTAATGACCGTGACCTTAATGACCGGAAAACGGCCCTAAACATTTATTTGTTTTTCTGATGAAACTCCTTCCTTGTCTTAGCCATTGCTTCCGTAGCCCTATCGTGGGTTTCTATCAGCAATGGGCTTTTGTGATATTGCACAATCTTGACTCC
>OBCH01000031.1_pt1 | contig 45653 bp, 57 predicted proteins | sample 1495941 | NCBI WGS metagenome assembly OBCH01 (sample SAMN03418276, study PRJEB22391) | human gut metagenome | biome: human-gut; feature: organic feature; material: feces | host: Homo sapiens | place: Tanzania | collected 2013-01
AATTCGGGTGCTCCGCACTTTTATTAATTCAATCGCCAAAAATCTTCACAAATTGCAAATCTGCCTGCGCTTTTATTCTTTTTTCAAAAAAGCGGAATTCAAGCCTGCATTTTCCGGCTTATATTTTTCCGGCTTAATTTACTAAAATCATTCTTAATGATAGAATATCGAGTTATGAGTAAATACATTCTGGTTACTAGCGGAGTTTGTTCCAGTCTTGGAAAAGGTGTTGCCTCGGCAACTATTGGAAGTCTTCTTGAAGGTTATGGCTTAAAAATCGCAATGATAAAATGCGACCCTTACATAAATCTTGATGCAGGAAATATAAGTCCTTTTCAGCATGGCGAAGTTTATGTAACAGAAGACGGCGCGGAAACCGACCTTGACCTAGGAAATTTCTCGCGCTTTACAAGCGTTACAATCACAAGCGACAACTGTATTACAATCGGCAAAGTCTACGACCAGGTAATCAGAAATGAACGTGCGGGACGCTACAACGGACGCACTGTCCAGGTAATTCCGCACATCACGGATGAAATCAAGAGAAGAATCTTCTCAATCGGGCAAAAGACGCAGGCAGACGTTGTTATTGTTGAAATCGGCGGAACCGTCGGCGACATTGAATCAATTCCTTTCCTTGAAGCCGGAAGGCAAATGGTTCACGAGCTTCCAAAAAACGAAATATGCACGATTCACCTTTCGCTTATTCCTGTGATTACAGGCGGCGAACTAAAATCAAAACCAACGCAGCATTCCGTAAAGCAGCTTCAGGAAGCAGGAATCCAGCCGGACATTCTTCTTTGCCGCTGCGAAAAAGAAGTTGAGTCCGACATGAAAAAGAAACTCGCACTTTTCTGCAATGTTTCAACAAACGCAGTTTTTACCTCATCAAATGTTGAAAAATCAATCTACGAAATTCCGATTATGTTCCATAAAGAGGGACTGGATGCGGCAATCGTAAAAAAACTTGCATTAAAAACAGATTCCGCAAATTCGAACATACGGCAGTGGACCAGCTTTATAAAAAAACTGAACGAAGGCGGTCCTAAAATCACAATTGCAATCGCAGGCAAAAAAGATTATCTGGACGAATGTTTCAAATCCGTGCGCGAATCGCTTTTCCATGCGGCGGTAACATCATTCGGCGCACAGCTTGAACTGAAAAAAATCGACGCGGAATCCCTGGAAGTAACAGATACAGTCGCCTCCGCTTTTGAAGGCGTTGACGGAATTATAATTCCTGGAAATTACGGCCAGCGCGGCTTCCTCGGTCTTTTGAAGACAGTAAAATTTGCCCGCGAAAACAACATTCCTTACTTTGGAATCGATGTGGGAATGCAGCTTATGGCAATAGAAACAGCACGCTCCCTTATAGGCTGGACGGATGCGGACAGCACAGAATTCATACAGAATTCTGAACACGCAATCATCAGTCTTCCGGAAGAACAGGCCGGACTTTCCGTAGCAGGCTCTGAACAGCTCGGCGCGCTGGGAGTAAAAATTGTAAAGGACACAAAATTGCATCAGGCGTACAAAAAAAGTTCCGTTACAGAGCGCCACCGCAATAAACATACATTTGACAAAAAATATTCAGAAATAATGAAACAAAACGGGCTCATTATTTCGGCAGTCGCAGAAGACGACGACAGAATCGAAGCCTTTGAATGGGAAAACCACAAATGGGGAATCGGAGTGCAGTACCATCCGGAATTTATCTCTCGGCCGGCAAAACCGCATCCTCTTTTTACGGCATTTTTAGGAGCCGCGCTGAACAGATAATGAAAAATCCACATTTATCTTTTATTCCGTTGATTTTTTTGTTTTTTTTCGCAGGCTGCTCACTTAAATACAGCACAAACTATCAGGATGAAGAAAATGTGCCGGAATTTATTTTTACGGACGCAAATTACAGCCGTTACGAAAACAACAAGAAAACGCTGAACCTTTCGGCGGCAAGGCTTGAACAGTATTCAGACGGAAAATCGATGTACGCAAAAGACGTTGAATTTCAAGTCATGAACAAAGAAGGCGAGCTTTTAACAAAAGGTTCGTGCGGGCTTCTTTCTTCAAATACAGATACGGAAGAATACACGCTTTACGACAACATTGAAATTGAAAACACAAAGGACGACATAAAGGTTTCCGCCGGCACATTGCGCTGGAACGGAAAATCAGAGCAGCTTACAAGCAGCAGAAACGATAATGTTACGATAAAAAAAGGAAACACAACAATCCAGGGGTCGGGATTTTCTGCAAGCGGAGTAAGCAAAAAGTTTATTTTTAATGGTGTTGTAACAGGCCAGTACATTTCTGATGACGATGGAGAACAGGTTGAAGAAAATCAGTAAATTTTATGCGGTTATATCACTTTTTCTGTTTTCTGTTTTTGCCGCCGGAAAAGCAAACGCCGAAAAAATCACTTTTTCCGCAAACAGCATGACGGGCGTTGTCGGGGACAAATCCGATTCAACAACACTGAACGGAGAGGCCTACGTGCTTACAGATTCAATGGAAATTTTCGCAGACCAGATAGGACTTTCCGGAAAGAATTTCCGTTTTATAGAAGCGCATGGAAACATAAAGGGAAAGAATATGGAATCTGAGCTGGAGTTTACCTGCGATAAGCTAAAATACGACCGGGAAACAAAAATAGCCGAGCTTTCTGATAACGTAGATTTAAAAGACATAAAAAACGACGTAAACGCAAAGGCCCAGATAATTGAATACAACCAGAACACAGAAACCGCGGTAATGCAGATAGAAATCCAGCTTACCCAGAAAAACAATGTCTGCACCGGAGCATACGCAATTTACCGCAAGAACGACCAGATGCTCGAGCTTAGCGGAAATTCCCAGATAAAGCAGGGAGAGGACACTTTCCGGGCGCAGCAAATCACCCTGGACTTGACATCACAGGAAATAACCCTGGACGGACGCGTAAAAGGCTCTATAATCGACGAGAAAAAAGTTGAAAAAGAAGCGGGTGAAACAGAAAACACCGGCGCAGAACAGACTGAAGAACAGGAACAGACTGAAGAGACCGCGGAAAACATCAGCCAGAGCCAGGATGCGGAAAATTCATCCGGCGAAAAGAATCCTGTAAGCCAGGCCACGGAAGATAAAACTGGAAAAGATACAGAAAAATCAACTGCGCAGGAGAAAGCGGAATGAACGGAACAGACACCCACACACTAAAGGCATTCAGCCTTTTTAAAAGTTTCGGAAAGAAAAAAGTTGTGCAGGGAATTGATTTTTCAATGCAATCAGGCGAAGTTCTTGGACTTTTAGGTCCTAACGGAGCAGGAAAAACCACAACATTTTATATGATTGTAGGATTCTACAAACCTACAGCCGGCGAAATTTTTCTGGACGACGAGCAGATAACTCCGCTTCCGATGTACAAACGCGCGCGAAAAGGAATCTCGTACCTTCCGCAGGAACCAAGCGTATTTAAAAAACTTACGGTAGAAGAAAACATCTGGTCGATTCTGGAAACAAGATTCGACCTTACAAAGGCGGAAAAAAAACAGCGGCTGGAACAATTGATTGAAGAATTTGCCATAGAGCGGATAAGAAAACAATATGCCTTCACTCTTTCCGGAGGAGAACGGCGGCGCACAGAAATAGCCCGCTCGCTTGCCGTCGAACCGAAATTTCTTCTTCTGGACGAGCCGTTCGCAGGAATCGATCCTATTGCCGTCGCCGACATCAAATCGATGATCGGGCTTTTGGCAAAACGCGGAATCGGAATCCTGATTACAGACCACAATGTCCGCGACACACTGGAAATAACAGACCGGGCAATCATCGTAAACAAAGGCCAGATTATGATTCAGGGAACAAAGCAGGAAATCATAGATTCCGAACTTGCCCGCGAGATTTACCTTGGAAAAGACTTTTCTATGTAACCGCGGCAGAAAAATATTCAATTTATAAGTTTTTTTATTGATTCAAAATCTTATAAACTGCTATAATAAAAACATCGGGGCTGTAGCTCACCTGGCTAGAGCGCTACAATGGCATTGTAGAGGTAGTGGGTTCAAGTCCCATCAGCTCCATAATCTGCAAAACAGACGCAACCGCTCAAAAGGGCGCTTTACTCAGCCTCATACATCTGAATATCTTTTATTAATCTTAATTCCTGGTTTGTAAATGAATTTTCAGAAAAATTGTCATCAGGCTTATACCAGTCAAATTCAGAAAAGATTTTATTCAAGTCCGCTGATTTAAATTTATAGCCATGCTTTGCATAGACAAGGTTCCGCAACAGACGTAAAGATTTTTTCGAGCCGCGGTATTTATAAACATTCAGACGCCCATAGTCAGAATCATTCCAATAAAACAACGGAATTGTCTGAATTATATTATCAGTCCGTTTCAAGTCCCACTTTCCAACGCTTTCTGTGCTGTAGATATTTGCAGAAACCCCTTCTATTTTTAACACATAGTCTGATAAAACCAGAGCGCCATAATCATCCGCATAACTTGGCCACAAGTCAAATTTATACTGCATATTATAAATTGTAACATTGCTGCCATTTATAGAAATATTTTTATTATGAAGCGCATCTGCAAAAATTATATGCAGGACTTTTTCCGCATAAGCCTCGTAGTCAGCCTTTTTTGTTGAAATTCTATGATATGACAAACCATTTTCATCAAGAATGTATCTTTCTTCTCCACGTTTTACAAATGACCACTTTTCAAAATCCTTTGCATAGACCGCATATCCATCAGAAAAACGAACCTGAGAATAACATGCATAATCCTCAAGAGATAAAACATCATAATGAGAGTCTGCAATAGTATTCAGGGCTTTTTCGTAAGACATATACTCTTTTAAAAGCATTTCCATCTGAACCGGCATATAAGTTCCAATAAAATCTTTCGGCACATTGAAAAGTGTATGCTCACCGGCAAAAAGACCAGATAAAAAAAACAAAAAAGCCGGCAATAAAAAAAACTTGCGTAAAACTCCCATAAATCCACCTGTAATAATTATTGTAATAAATTTCAACCTTCCAAATTATAACTGAAAAGCAAAATATATTTGAATATGCCGAATCTTATTTTTATGATATTTTTATGGGGATCGGAGGGGATTTTAGATTTTTTTTTATAAATTGCAGAAAGAAACGCACAGAATGCTTATTACGATTCTGGAAATTCATATAAAGCAGGATTTTTCAGCTTAAAGGAAAATATAAGAATTTACAGGCATCATCGTAGTCAGGAACCGCATACTCAAAGAACAACTTGTCATCCAAATTCTCAATTTCCTTGAACCCGAGTCTGTTTGTATAATAATCAATTAATTTTGGTGTATTTATGGAAAAAACAAATAAATCTTTGCAAGCCACTTTGTCAGCAGCATCTTTCACAATAGGCAAAATCAAATTCCAAAAAATAAATTCTCCAGTTTTTACAGCAAGACTATCCTGCAAGCCTATTTTCCTATATCGTTCATCTACCGCAAAATGTGTAAGCTCAACTGCAGGAATCAAAAAACTGTTTTCTTTATCATTATACGGCAATGTTGCCGCCTTTAAGGAATAAAAAGCAACTAAATTATCAGAACCAGTTTCCCTTACCAAAAATGTTTTATTCAATAGCTGTTTTTGGTGTTTTTTCGCAAATTTAACCAAATATTTTACTATCTGAGTTTCATCATGTTGAATTCTAAATGACTTCAGTTCATAAGAATTCAAATCTTCTGACAATTCTTTTATATAAAAAGGAGAATTCATCATTTATTGAAAGAAGCAAGAGGCTTATAATTTTTTATAAATTCTTCAGAACGAGCATCTACAGTTGTCGTATACTTATTTTTTACCGGCTTAGCATTCAGAATCTGCTTAATAGCCTTTTTTCCTTCCTTGCCTTTAAACACGATTGCATTACCATTCATATTATGCATAAGCCACCTCCATCTGATATAAATGTATAGTACTTTCTATTAAAAGTCAATTTTTTTTCAGAAAGAATGAGCAGAATGTTTTTCGAGATTTCTTCCCTGCGGAGTGTTTTTTTAGTTCAATCATCTTAAAAAAAATCATTTCGTAAAAAATCGAAATTATGTCATATTAATAATTGAAAGGAAGTATCCATGGGCGATAAACATTTTACCTCCAGATGCCTATTCTTTTCCTAAAAGAAAATCAGCCAGATTTATAATGTTAATACCTTCGTATAAATATTTTTCATGTCTTGTTCGCGCAATTAAAACTTTAGGATAAGCGTCTTTTATGCTCAACAATGGAGTTACTTCACGTTCAAGAGTCTCTGGAGAAGAAATATCATCACTAACCTGAATATAGATTTTTTCACTCTGCTTTATTGCAACAAAATCAATTTCCTTTTTATATAAGACTCCGGTGTAAACTTCGTAGCCCCTGCGCAGCAATTCTATACAAACCATGTTTTCATAAACTCTGCCATAATCCATATTTTTAGTTCCAAGAATTGCATAGCGGAAAGAATGGTCGGCAAGATAATATTTATCCTGGCTGGCAAGATATTTTTTGCCACGAATGTCGTAACGGCGGACTTTATAAAAAGCAAAGGCATTGCAAAGATAATTGAGGTAAGAACCTATAGTTTTATCATTTGTTTTTTCCTGATTACTTGTAAGAGTGTCGGCAATTTTACGAACAGATACTTCTGAAGAAATATTATCCAGCATAAAATCATTTAATTTATTCAACAAAACTTCATTTTTGATTTTATACTTTTGAACAATATCACGTGTAATAAGTGTATCAAAAACATCTTTGATATAAGCATATTTTTCTTCTGTGGATTTATAGACAAAAGAACCTGACATTCCGCCTTCTTTTACATAAGAATCAAAAGCATTTTCAGGATCAACATTATTAAAATATTTCTGATATTCTAAGAATGAAAAAGGGAATACTTTTATTTGAAAAACGCGGCCAGTAAACAGTGTTGCTAAATCGCTGGAAAGTAAAAAGGCATTTGAACCCGTTATATAAATATCATATTTTTCTCTGGCATGAAATGAATTGATTACTTTTTCGAAATCTGAACAAAGCTGAACTTCGTCTATCAGCAGGAAGTTTGTTTTATTACTTTGATATCGTTCTTCTACATAGGAATCTAAGGCATATGCTGTTTTAATTGAATCGTACTCAAAGAGATTGTAATTGATATGAATGATATTTGAATCTTTTTCATTCTGCTTTATCCAGTCGATGAAGGCATCCATCAACTTAGACTTACCGCAACGGCGAACTCCTGTTATTACTTTTATATCAGGCGTTCCCATTACGTTTTTAAGTTTATCTAAATAGAAGTCTCGTTCAATTAATTTCATAAGAAAAGTATACACCGTCTATTTCGCAAAATCAATTTTTTTTTAATTTTGCGAAATATAATCAGATTAGATTTTTAATCAAGAATGGAATTAAATCAAATGATGGATATGCTTTCATATGTTTATGAGTTTCTCCATAAGAAAATCCAATAACATTTTTGGTGAAAATATCAAGGGATTTTCTATATCTGATTCCAAAAAGTCTTTGTCTTCTGAAAGGATTATATCAACCTTGTTAAATATTGCATTGCTCAAAAGTGGAATGTCTTTTTTATCCCTTAAAGTTCCAAACAGTTTTCTGTACTTTTACAAAAGTTTATTGGCAAGGACATTCGGAACAATAAAAATTTTCACCTTGCCCTGCTCTGCCTGAACTGTCTCATATCCTCAATCATTTATGATTCAGAGTTCTAGCCCTTATCTTTTTCAATGTGGCAGAAGGTGATGTTTTTGACAAAACAATGTTATTGGAAAACTGCTCAGGATTAGAAGCATTTTTTCTCAGAAGAAAATCAATGAAATCATTTACTTCTGATTTTAACTCATCCGTCAGGATGTTATAGTTCTCTAAAATTGTATAAGACAGCAGGTTATTTCCCAAGCAAATCGGAGTCAGAACCAGTTGCTGTGGCAGAAAGAATAAGTTCGTTTTCAAAAATCTGATACATCAAAAGCCTATGCGTCTTCATTCGATTTGTATAGACAATCTCGTACAAATCAATCCTCCAGCATAGAAGCCACAGCCTCTTTTGCAGTTTTAAAAGGTCCGTGCAGATTTGTACGATTTCGGCTGTCAGAAACCGCCGTTTCCAATGAAAGCGAATCAGCCTTATGCCTTACAGCAAAAGGAAGTCCGTTGTTTTCTATTGAAGAAGCAAGAAAAATACGGACAGCTGTTGAAGTGTCCATCCCCAGCGATGAAAAAAGGGCATCCGCCTTTGCCTTTAAAGAATCATCCACGCGTAATTGAAGTGTTGCCATAACATACCTCTTAATTACAAATTAAGACATTTTTATTGAGTTGTCAACACAAATATCACTCGCAGCTGAATGTATGCCCCTGCACTTTCTTCACAAACTCGTAGTCGATTGTGCGACGCAAACCTTCCTCAAGTGAAACTAGAGCGGCGAAACCTGTCATTGGAACTCTTGATGACTTGAAGTAAGTATTCGTGCAAACAAGTTTGCTTACATAACTTTTTACACGGATTGAGTTGATTGCAAGCTTTTTGTGCAGAATGAACGCAAGCAGGTCAAAACATTTTCCGCCGAGATATAATGAAACTGCACATAGGCAAAGATTAACAAGTTATTTTTTCTGAAATACGTGAAAAATCAGCAAGACCCAAATTATACTCAGATAATGAGTCTACATTAACAGATTCTTCTTTTTTAGGACTAAAATAAAAGCATCAAGGCAATAATAGATATCAACATAAGTCCGTAAGGAATCCATATAGACTAAGATTTTAAGGCTTTCAAAAATCCATTCAGTTTTTTATATGATTTCACTAAGGGCGTTGAGTTTAATTTCGTTTTCAATAATTTGAGCAAGTCCTGTTGCACCTTTCCGTAAATCTGTACTTCCAGGCGCACGTAGATTTTCGCATTCTCAAAATCAATTTTCATATTGAAGCCAGAACTGTAAGAATATTTTTAAGCTGATACTGTTCAAGATCTGCTGGAATTAAAATTTCCATTCCTGACTTTTTTATTCTGATATCGTTTACAGACGAAATTGCTGTTGTTTTGATTTCTACAAATTTTACTTCGTTTGTAGTCTTAATCTGATGATGCCATTCGTAAATCCATTTTGACAATGTCTTTACATTCAGACCGTTTTCTTCTGCAAATTGTGCGTGTGTTTTTCCGGATTTTTCAAATTGTTCTAAAAGTCTTTCTTTTTCCGGTTTGGTCAGTATTGCCTTCATTTTTCCACCTCGGAAACTAGTGTAATCTGATTAGGCTCATTTGTTTACGAGGCTAGAATTGACGGATACAAAAAAGGCTGTCACACAGAACAGCCCTTTTAATTAATTTATTTTCTTACTTCACCGTGTAAGAAATCGTTATATGCGATTTCCACACCTTCACGAACATCAACTTTTGCTTTCCATCCGAGTGCATTCAGTCGAGTGACATCACAAAGTTTACGCGGCGTGCCATTTGGTTTTGATGAATCCCAGTCCATTTTGCATTTACGGCCGTCTTTACGGACATCAGCATAAACAACATCTTCTATAGTTTCTGCCAGTTCTTTGATTGTACATTCTTTGCCAGTTCCAACATTTACAAAGTCACCTGTTGGAGTTCTTAAATCAGATGCATCTTTGGTTTCCATAAGATAAACAACTGCATCTGCAAGGTCTCCGGCATAAAGGAACTCGCGAAGTGGAGAGCCATCACCCCAGAGGTGTACTACGTCTTCTCCACTAGTCTTGGCCTCATGGAACTTGCGGATCATTGCAGGGAAAACATGGCTTCCCTGAAGTTCGTAATTGTCCCCAAGACCATAAAGATTTGTAGGCATTACAGAAAGAAAATTCGTTCCGAACTGCTTGTTGTACGCCGTACAGAGCTTTATAACGCTGATTTTTGCAAGAGCGTAAGCATCATTTGTCGGCTCAAGCGGACCTGTAAGAAGCGACTCCTCCTTTATCGGCTGCTCCGCCATTTTTGGATAAATGCAGGTTGAGCCGAGATTCATCATTTTTTTTACGCCGTTTTTGCGCGCCGCCTCAACCACATTGAATCCAATAACCATGTTCTGATAGATAAAATCCGCAGGATAAGTTGAATTCGCCCCGATTCCGCCGACATGAGCCGCAGCAAGAAAAACGTACTCCGGCTTTTCCGTCGCAAAAAATCTGTTCACATCCGCCTGATTCAAAAGGTCAAGCTCGCTGTGAGTTCTTGTGATGATATTCGTGTAGCCACGCTTCTGAAGCCCACGGAGAATCGCACTGCCGACCAGACCTCGATGACCGGCGACGTAAATTTTACTGTTATAATTCATAATTTTTAATGCCTTTTCGTTTCATATTCAATAGATTTAAATTCAAGAAGCTTAAAATTACAGCATCGTCTTGCTAAAGATGAATTTGGCAATTGTTCTATTTTTTTATACAACTTTTCAGCTTTTGATTTCAAAACCATGGAACATGAATCTATTATTCTTTTTTCTTTTTGCAGAAGATAAATATAGTCTGTTTTTTCCTTTTCAGAAACAAACGACCTGAATTCAGAAATATTGTTGTACTTAAGCTGCTTCACACACGAAGCAGGAACAGGAATCATGTTGTTTATATTTATTACCGCATAAAGATAGCCGCTTTCCAAATCTTGAATTTTATGAAAATCAAGACTGTTCGACATTTTTTGATGCTTAGGTTTTGCAGATGAAATTGGAACATAATAATCAAATGAATTAAAGGAAAGCAAAATTCCCAAATGCAATTTGAGCTTTTCTCCATAGTCCACAAATCCGACATTTTTATCAAACTGCAATAAATATGAAATATAATTCTTGTCTACAACAAACCAATCCAACCTTCTCCCCTAAAAAATAAGGGTGGAAAAATCCACCCTTGCTTATAAACGACTACTTTAATCGGGTAGTCTGACCGCTTTTAAACGAAAGTTTTTACTGGACTTTCTAACCGCTAGTTCTAATATAAGCAAAGATTATATAAAAATCAAGTCATTTTTATCTTTTATGCAGAGTCCTTTCCTTTTCAACGTAATCAAGGTCATGCTGCATCATTATATGGACAAGCTCCTTGAACGATGTTTTTGTAGGATTCCAGCCGAGGGTTTTCTTTGCTTTTGTCGGGTCGCCGAGGAGAGTCTCAACTTCCGCCGGGCGGAAATATTTCGGGTCAACTTCTATAAGACATTCGCCAGTGGCCTTGTTGTAGCCCTTTTCATCCACGCCTTCGCCCTTGAATTCAATATCGATTCCGGCCTCCGCAAAAGCGCACTTGCAGAATTCACGGACGGAATGCTGTTCGCCTGTCGCAACAACAAAGTCATCAGGGGTTTTCTGCTGAAGAATCAGCCACATGCATTCAACGTAATCCTTGGCATATCCCCAGTCGCGGAGCGCATTCAGGTTTCCAAGATAAAGACGCTTCTGGTAGCCCTTCGCAATCCGGCTTGCGGCAAGAGTGATTTTTCTTGTGACGAAAGTCTCTCCGCGGCGTTCCGACTCATGATTGAAAAGAATTCCGTTCGAGCAGAACATTCCGTAGCTTTCACGGTAGTTTTTCATAATCCAGAATCCGTACAGCTTTGCGACGGCATACGGCGAGCGCGGATAAAACGGAGTCGTCTCTTTCTGAGGAACTTCCTGAACAAGTCCGAACAGCTCGGATGTTGAAGCCTGATAAATACGGCAAGTTTTTTCCATTCCAAGAAAGTGAACCGCCTCAAGAATGCGGAGAACGCCGGTCGCGTCAGTGTCCGCAGTAAATTCCGGCACCTCAAAAGAAACCTGAACATGACTTTGAGCCGCAAGATTATAAATCTCGTCCGGCTTGATTTCGCGGATAAGACGGATCATGCTCTCGCTGTCGGTAAGGTCTCCGTAATGAAGGTAAACCTTGCGGTTCTTGTGCATGTCCTCAATCAGGTCGTCGATGTAAAGATGCTCAATCCGCCCTGTGTTGAAAGATGAGGAACGGCGGATAATTCCATGAACCTCATAACCTTTGTCCAAAAGGAATTCCGCAAGAAACGAGCCGTCCTGCCCGGTAATTCCAGTGATAAGCGCTTTTTTACTCATATATTTTTACTCCTCAAGTATTAGCATTATTTTTCATTTTTCGTATATCAATCTTAGAATAATCAAATCCTACAATCGGTTGGTAAGATTCAGAAACTAGATTTGAAAATTTTTCATAGTCCTTCAAAACAGAAAAATCACTTTCAAACAAATCCTTAAATTCCTTCCATTCTGAATATATTTTCTGATTATTTTTTATATACTTTTCAATTTGAAAGAAGCGACTCCATACCCATTGAATAAGATAATCCTTCTGAGTATTTCTAGAACTTTTTAGATATTTTATGTAGGCATTTAGGCTGTTCGTAAAGCATATAAGACACTTTGACCAAATATCATCATTTTCATACTTTTTTCCATGCCAAGAAAAATATACGTTATAAAAGGCTTCAAAATTTGAATCACTCAATATCAATTTTTTCTGAATTCCCGTATAAATCAGAGCCTGCGCAAGATCAAAATAATAATCCCAAAAATTCTTTACCCATTCCTGATTTTCATACTGTAGCTTTAATCCGTTACATAAATGCTCCAGTTCAGAAGAAACTTCATTAATATACAAATTGTCAGCATCAGCATTTTTTAGCATATCTTTTAGAACAGGCTTATAACATAAAAAGAACTCCAGATAGTTTTTAGTCCATTTTATAGGTTTATTTTTTTCATAAATCTCAAATATTCGCCTAATAAGATTCATCCGTCTTACAAAATATGTCTGTTTATTTTTTATTGCTTTATTAGCTAAATCCCTTACAGGTTCAAGGAAACTATGTGTCAACTCAAACTTATCATTATCACTATCGGAAAAATTTATTATTATTCTAGAAATATAGTGTTTAACAAAATATAAGGCATCAGAAGCATTTTCCTGTGCATCCTTTTCCAAACAAACTTTTATATATTCAACAGCAGATTCAAAAAAAATCTTATAGTTATTAAAATTCTTATGATTAACATATTGCAGAATAAAAGTCCTCAAACTGTTCAAATAAATCTCTTTAATATTATTATCATCACCTTTTGCAATTAATACAGCAATCTCCTTATAAAAAGATGCAAACCTGTTATCAATTTTATGCCAATAAATATTGCTCTGTGATTTTATCTTTCTAATGTTTTCTTTGGACCAGTAAACCATTCCATACAAATCAGAACGCAAGGCAATCAAATCATTTTTGGAAATATCAGTTTTTATAATCCTCGTTATAGCATCAAATTTTGTTTCATCATAGGAAATAATTGAGTTCTTGTTATTGCGAATATCCTCATCATTAACAGATAATAAAATCGTATTCAACAGATTCCCTGATTCAATACTCTGTGTAACAAAGAGTAGATACAGCAAAGAAGAAACAAAAACTGCAGTTACACAACAAAACTTTACAATTGACAGAACTGCAGTATCATGAATCATGGATTCAGCAAAAAATCCAAGAAACAAAATAATACAAACAGGAATGATTATAGTAAAAAATAGAATCGGTATGGTTACTATAATTTTTAAAAGATATGTTGAACCATATTTGCTGTAATTAAACTGAATCAAAAGAAATAAAGTCGTAATGTTGAAAACAAAAATCGTAACAAGTGCAGAAATAATAGTATCTTTTGAAAGACATTCTATAAGTTCGCTATTTTTTATACTGAATACAATAACAAACAAAAATATAAGTTCAATGAATGTTGTTTTGTAATAAGTGATAAATGGTATGTTTCCCCATTTTCGCTCAATTTTATCCTTGTAAATAGCAATCAAAATAAAAATAATTGGAATAACCAGTTCAAATACACATTTACAAGTAAACATGAATATTATAAATATTATCAGTTGTAATATTATAAAAGAACCGTTGTATTTGCTAAGGCTTCGTAAGAAGATTTCTTTTCTACTTAATGGAAAAATAAATTCTCTAAGGTTATGCTTGTTATAGATAATAAAATCTGAAAGTTTCAAGAGCAGAAAAGAAAGGCTGAAAAATAGTACGTAATTAAGATTTCCCACAAAATAATTGCATATCAGCAAAACTGCAATTTTTAAGACTAGAATAACCGGCAGAATAAATCGGTAATAAAAAAATGCAGCTTCAAAAACAATAAATAAAAAACAAAGGCAATTCGTAAAAGGAGCGACATATCCGATAGAATAATCCATTGTCAAAGCAGTAAGAACAAGCAACGAAAGTTCTATAAGTATATAGATACCAAGCCTGAAAAGAGGATTTTGTCTTAATTTGCAGAAAAATTGTCTTATGCTCATTTTCAAGATTATTTATATTTCCCAATTAATATTCTTCTTTATCAATTTCGCAGGTTGTCCAGCATAAATAGATTTTTCATCACTGAGCAAACCGGTACATAAACTCCCAGCTCCTATAACAGAACCATCAGCTATTTTAGTCCCCTTCAATATAGTTGATTTTGCTCCAATCCATACATGATTTCCAATCTCTATTGGTTTATTTTCATTTATTATATTTCCATCTTTATATATTCTGTGAAAATCCGTATCCAAAATCAAACAATCCCACGAAATAATAGAATTATTTCCTATATTTATTCCCTCGCAACAAATTATAGAACTATTTCCGCTTATGTTTAGATTTGCACCAATTATTAAATCGTTAGTTACAGACAGTCTTGTTCCATTTCCTAAAAAAGCGCGTCCATAAAATATAATTTTTCCATGTTTTCCAAGTTCTATAATACTCCGTTCATATTTCTCATCTAAAATACCACATGTATTATATCCAATTTGAATCAAGCCAATTCTGAGATCTTTACTATTTATTTGTACCCCCCCCCTGTATAAACCTTTTAGCTTACACTTATTGGATATAAGAAGTGGTAAATGAACAGACTGTTTTATTGGCAAAAGATAAAAATTCAATACAATGGAGCGAAAATTAATTTTCATAATTTTTTTTAATAATTTCATAAAATCATCCTTATCACTAATGATAGTTGTTTATCTCTCCCAACACTTTCTCATTCATATCTCTTCTTTCCTTATCAAAGAACCAGCCGAATTTATTAAAATATTTGATTGCACTTTTTATGTGTTCAAAAAGCATTTTTTTATTCTTGTAGCTTTCTTTTGCATGGTCGTGAATTATCGTAACGTCCGGATAGAACAGAGTTTTTCCAACTCGGTGCAGACGGCGGATAAGGTCAAAGTCCTCACAATACATAAAATAGCGGTCGTCAAAAAATATATTGTTTTTCTCAAGCGCGCCTGTCCGCATGAACATAAAGCAACCGCTGAGGCACGGAGGATTCATGATTTTGTCGTAGCCGCTCATTTTCAGAGTGTATCTGTCATTCATTTTCTGAACCAGTTTCGTCTTAGGCATGAACCGGCGGAAAATCAGGTCAAAAGGAGTCGGAAGTAGCTTGCACAAATACTGGAGTTCTCCGTTTGGATAGATGACTTTCGGAAGAACATATACAGCATCAGAATTGCCCTCCATGAATTCAACAAGCTTCGGAAGAACATCTGGTTCAAATTTTATGTCAGGATTCAAGACAATGTGATATTCGCTTCCTGCCTGAATCGCCTTTTTTATCGCAATATTATGAGCCGCACCGTAGCCGATATTTTTACCGTTGAATATATACTCTGATTTTTCAACAGCCTCGCAAACTGCACGCAAAGATTCATCCGACGAATTATCGACAAAATAAATTTTATCCATAATTCCAGATTTTTTTACGCAGTCAATAAGCGCGGACAGCTGCTCTGCGCGAGTTTTGAAAAGGACAACGCTGGATGTCAGCATAGATAGCTCCATGTCTGTTTTGTTGAGAAAAACATAGTTTTTGGAAATTTTGTTTTTATGATTTAGATTTAACAGTTTTTATTTTTGAGAAATTTATTTCTTTAGTGATTTCAAGAGAATGATGCGGTCTTTTAGCCTAGAAAAAAAAGGACGGGTGCTTTTTTCTGATGAATTGCTGGCATTTGAATTGTGCCTTCTGTAATGAATCAACTTTTCGTTACTAAATTTTACTTTATATCCGTTGAAAGCCGCAAAGTTTCCAATATAGGAATCATGCATAGGAAGTTTTTTTGGAAAAGGTAGCAAGGCTTCGCAAAGTTTTTTTGAAAAACACATACAGCAGCCGTGATAGCCGTTCTTCAGAAGGTTATAAACTTTTCCATTTTTGGTATGATTCAGCTTGAAAAATGATTCTGCAGTCCGATTCCCGTTTCCGTCAACAATGTCTGCATCATGAATCAGCAGATCACAATCTTTCATTTTTTCCATGCAGACTGACACCTTGGCTTTTGTCCATTCATCATCCTGGTCAGAAAGAAAGATGAAGTCGCCTTTCGCATTTTTCAGAGCATTCTCAAGATTGTAAATCGGCGAATGAAAAGTATTGTTCTCAAGCAGATGAATCCGGCTGTCGTTGAAAGACTTTATTATCTCAACAGTTTTGTCAGTCGAAGAATCGTCTGAAATCACAATCTCATCATCGTTTCCAAGCTGAGCGAGGATCGACTCCAGCTGGATTCGTATGAATTTTTCGCCGTTGTAAGTCGGCATACATACAGAAATCATAGATTATTTGTTCCTTAGTAAAGTGAGTAGAAATGAAAGATTTTTGTGAATAAAATTAAAATATCTAATTGAAAAAAGTAAGTTTTAAATTTAAGACAGATAAATTCAATTTTGAACTTTTATATGATTTTAAGAGTATAAAAAATTATTTTGTTGTAATTTTTGAATAAAAATCAGACAATTTTTTATAAACGTTATCCCAAGAAAAACAAGTTGAATAATCAATAAGTTTTTGAGATTTTTCTTGCTTTGTTATATTATTAAAAAAATACAAAAGCTTGTCTAAATTCTCATAATAAAAATTTTCCTCTTTACAGGCATAATCTAACACTCCATCTATATTAGGCAAAATACAACGAACGCCCAAATAATGGGCTTCCATTAGTGCATTATTTGCGGTCGCATATGTAAGAGGCATAAAGCACCAATCGCAATTTTGTATTAGTGAATAATAACTTCTGTCATCCAAATGCTTATGGATAATAACATTTTCACTATTTGCCAACATATCCTTTGTATATTCATCAGAACCTACAAGATGAAAAACAATATCATGCTTTTGCTTTACATAATTTATAATAGAAAAAAGAGTGTCGGAATCCCTGTATTGTCGTCCTATGCAAACAATATTTATTTTATCAATATCAATAAATTCTCTTAATTGTTCATTAGACAATGCATCAAATATTGGCTTATTAAAACCATGCGGAATAAAGACAGTTTTTAAACCATATTTTTCTTTATAACTTTTAGCCTGTTGAGAACTTAAAGTTATAACGCCATCTAAACTTTGCAAGCAAGTTATTATATTTTTATGGTGCGGTATTTTTAAATCTATGTTTTGATGTATTGTTGCTACAACAGAATAATTTCTGTTTTTCGGAAATTTTGAAAAAATTGTATAATCTCCATAAAAGCAATGCACTATATCATACTGATTTGCGATTCTTCTTGTTTTTCTGTCCAAGCAAAATAGATTTAAAACTTTTCCACTTTTTCCAGAAGGCAGAAATCCTAAAAAAGAATCCTTGTCCGAAAGATAATCTGAATTTGGATATTTTGTAATCCAGTCATAACCTCCAAATGCAGAATGTCCATTGTAACGAAAACCTGAATATAAAATTTTCATAAATTATTTTCCTTTATATCTTTTTGCAACTTTCTCACGCATTTCGATTGATTCGTAATCCATAGAGAGAAAGTTGTCATATTTTAGAATTTCTTTATTTGAAAATGAATTTACTTTCAGCAAGCCATATAAAAACAAAAAAAGTATGAAAAGAATTTTTTTATTTTTTGAGAGTAATTGATAAATTTTTGGAAGTAAAACCCAGTATGAAAAAACGAATAAGTTAGGCACTCTTTGGATTACAACATAAAGTTCTGAGCAATACAAATAAACAAGTATGTAAATAAAAAAAGCATTGATAAAAACTGCATTTTTGCTATCCAATATTAATTTCTTATAAAATAAAAATATTAATATTGTCGTAAAAGTTCTTTCAATATATCCAATACTTATTCCGAATTGCCCCCATTTTGAATCATTATATATTTTTATCAGTCTAAAAATTCCGCTGTTAGGAGTAACTTTTATTATGACGTCAAGTAAAGCAGATAAGAAATGTATTTGTAGAAGATAAATAATATTGCCTGTTATGAATAAAACAAGAAAAAGTTTTCTATTTGGCTTCATTCTTAAAATGAAATACATCGGAATAAAAATAATTGATGCCGTATGAAACAAAAAGCCCAATAAATTAAGGCATATATAAGATTTAAAATTTCTTGTATGAACATATTTTATTGACATTAAAAAGAGCAAAAGACTCTTTACATTTCTTACAAGATTAATTTCAAAAGAAAATGCCCCAAAAAGAAAATACAGTAAAAATCCCAAACCTTTTTGACTTGGAATATACTCATCAAAAAATTTGTAAAGGACAATAAAATCTATCAGTGTATTTATAAACTGAAATCCAAAATATCCTAAACCTAATGATTTCAAGAATACCGAATAAAAATAAAAACCGATTTCAAAAGGATTTTTGTCTATATATAAGATAAAGTTTTCATTAAAAACTGTTGGTATATCAGAATAAAATCTATAATAGTTATGAACATCAGTATCTATAAATCCTCTGAAACCAAAGAAAATTATCAACGAAAACAAAACTGTAATGAGCTGATAATTTTTTAATTTTAAATAAACAAATTCATTATTATTCTTATTTATTAAAGGAATAGAAAAAACAAATAATAATAAAAATATTTTTATATAAGACAATGAATACATAGATTTTATAAAAATAACTCTGGAGATTTGCAGCTATACTGAAAACTATCTGTTTTTCTAAAACCAATTACTTTTGCAGGAACTCCAGCAACTATTGCATTTTCTGGAACATTTTTTGTAACCACAGCACCTGAACAAATAACAGCTCCATTTCCAATTCTCACATCCTGCAATACTGTTGCACCGAGTCCAATCCACACATTATTTCCGATAATAATTGGCGCAAATTTTGCATTGAACTTAATAGAATTTATATCATGGCTTCCTGTTACTAGTTTTGTATAAAATGAAATAGATACGTTATTACCTATAATAATTCCACCTCTTGAATCTAAAAAACAATAACGATTTATATGACAGCCAGTTCCAACAGATAGTTTTTTTGGTTCTATGATATGCTGAAACATATTAATTACAGATTTTTTACCAATAGAAAGTTTAGATAAGCTAAAAAAAATTTTTCTTATAAAAAAGAATGGAATAATATTAACAAACCCATTTACAATTACATTTTGCCAAAATTGTGAACAGACAGTATTAGCCTTATGAATCAGCTTGTTTTTCAACAAAGAATATTTTATAAATTTTAAGATAAAGATAAATATGCTGCTATTCGTTATTCTTCTATTATATAGAAGCTCTTTACAAATATTAGAAGAAGTTCCTTCCAATTTGAAAGTCATAATATTTATAGGAACATAATAGAAAGATGCATTGCTAACAAAGGCTTCATAAATAAACAGATAATCCAAAGCAAAACCCAAATCCTTTCTTTCAAGTTTAAATGTATTTTTTTTATGGAAATCAGTTCTAATAAAAGAAGCCCCATGCCTATATATTGGATTTTTTTTTAGTAAATCAATATTATCTGATGAATAAAATGTTCTAGAAATTCCAAACTCATCTATTGATGTACTATCCCCATATAAAATATCAATATTTTTTAAACACTTGCCATAAAATATTTGCTCAATGACAGACTGAGAAGAAAACGAATCCCCACTGTTCATGAAGTTTATCCAATCCCCATTCGCCAGCTCAATTCCCTTGTTCATGGCATCGTAGATTCCTTTGTCAGGCTCGCTCTGCCAATAGTCGATTTTGTCCTCGTATTTTTTGATAATTTCGAGTGTTCTGTCCGTACTGTTGCCGTCCACAACGATATATTCAACATTGTCGTAAGTCTGGTTCACAACGCTTTGAATCGTCTGCTCAAGAGTTGCTTCCCCATTGAACACGACTGTTACAACTGTAATAAGAGGATGTTCCGGAGTCGATGTTTTTGTTATTCCGCGAGTGCGGAGTCCGCCGTTTTGCATGAGTGAGTTCCTAAATAATTGAAATAGAAAAGTTTTTATTTATTTTCTAGTAAAAAGTGTTTTATATGCATAATCATATATTAAGAACATTGATAATTTCTTTTTTCTTTATCTTTATCACCTCTGTTAAAAGTTGTTCACTTCTTTTTTTACTATTAGCAAAATATATTCCATCTTTCAAACCTTCATTAAGATTTTCTAAATTTATATTCTTAAACAATCTATATATTTTATCAATCAAGTTTGAAATATATTCTATAGAAGCACCTAATTGTTCTGCTCCTTGAGAAGTTTTTGAATTCCAATTAAATTTTGGTGAAAATCTTAAATTAGAATACACTTCCAAATTGTCACATAATAAGTTTATTGTTTTTTCATGATTTTGGGAAAGATTAAAGTCAAAAAAATCAGATGCACTTAAAACATAGTCATCTTTCATCATCATCCATTCAAAACAATCCAACGTTGAATAATCTTTATAATTCTTATAAGAACAAAATAAACTCGAATTTTCATTACAAAAACTCTTGCAAGTTGAAGGAAAATCCGAATCTGTAAATATCCTACAACCTTTTCCATATTGTTCATAAGTAACAGCGTTTGTAACAGCTGTACCATAAACATTAAAACTTGATATGTGAGTTTTTACAGAATAATACGTTCCATAGGCAAGTCCTGCTCTTAATAAAATGCCTGATTTTATACTTTCTCTAAATACATTCGCTAAAATAAATAAAATCTCATCACTATTTTCACTTACAATAAACATTGAATCAGAAATTGCTGTATACTCAACGTTTTGATAAGTAGCACAATTTTTCTCAACAATTTCATGAAACTTTTTTAAATTTGAGTCAACGATATTATATGCCCATTCAGAAATACTTTGGCTTTTAGTTTTAGAAGTATCCAACAAATCATTTTCGTTATTGTTAAATTTTAAATAGTCGTTTAAAAGTCTAATATCGCTTAATGTTAATTCTTTTACAGTCTTTTCAGCAAAAGACTTTTCTTTTGATTCATCATTATAGATTTCTTTGTTTTCAAGCAAATTTGTAAGATAGGAAAATCCAAGCAAATCAATATAACAAACAGCACCTTTATGAAATTCTGTATTCATAATAAACCCCAAATTATATAACTCAATAACAAATATTATGTTAAAGAAATACTATTTATTTCAATCTCATTCTTCTTCCACAAGAATCTGTTTTCCTTAAACTGCTTGAACCGCTTTAAATATCCAAAAACACAGCGCAGCATTTTAAAATGTGCTTTGTACGGATTTCTGTAGGCTTTTTCAACAAGTCCAGCTGGATATTTTTCTTCTATTTTATAAAGTTCTTTTATGTACGGCTCAAAAAAGAGTTTCTTATCGTTTTCTGTAAGGCAGTACTGCGACAAAACCCATTTCCTTTCTGCAATTTCAAGGAGCGCATGATAGTGAAAGAAAATCACTGGCTTTTTTATTTTTGTAACCCTCTCTGTAACAAAATATGTGCCGTCTTCCACGGAAATATCATATTTTTGAATATTCCACGGAGCAACTCCGCAGCCGATATTTCTGCAGTTGTATACAATTCCTTCAAACCGGCTTTCCCAATCATCAAGATATTTCTGGTCGCCGAATTTTCCGTCTTCCATGCGGTTGTAGCACCACTCCTCGCATTTTGAGCGCCAATATTCCAGAACCTTGTTTCCGTCTGAATTGTTCTTAAAATACATGAACTGCACGCAGAACTTTCCGCTGGTAGCAGACTGGTCATATTCCGGCGTGTAGTTGTGCTCCGTAATCAGAATTGATTTTTCCCCGCACTCTTTTAAAAGCAATTCTGGATTGTTGTAAAAGCTGGTGTCTGCATCAACATAAATGCAAGAATCCAGATTGAATTTCCGCAAAGCATACTGAATGCTAAAAGAAGAAAGAGTCCAGCTGAACTCTCCGCGAGTCCGCTCTTTTTCCAGCCGCACAAGAACAGGATACATTTCTTTTATGTCTGCAACAGTTATGATTTTCAAATTATCATAGCCAAGAGAAGTCAAATAGGACTCAACAACATCATCCATTGCAAGAACATACATCGTAAAATCCTCGCAATGTTTTTTTAATGACTCGTAAAGCACAATGCCCCGGGACATATAATTTCTGTCATAAAGAGTTATAAAGTTTAACATAGAGAATACCTAGTTTTTTAAGAAATAGTTAGAATAATTTTTTACAAATATTGAACACTTGTATAAGAAAATATTTACAATAAATAATTTAATAATTCAGCACTGAGTTTATTTTAAATTAAATTTTTTACATTCGTTATATATTTCTATTATTTATATACCCTAAATTTATCCTCTCATCACCTTCACAAAGCCAACAACTCTTCTTCGTCCAAAAATTCCAGCAAAACAAATGGCACCAATCACGAACCATCTAACAATTGAATTCATATACAAAACAGGCATAATTTCTACAATCAAGATTAGAACGCAATTCTATAAAATGATTTATTCCATTCGTTATTTGCTTGATTTATAAAATAGTCTTAAATTTCTTTTTATATTCGAACAAATCTTTCTTAACAAAGATCTTTTATCTAAAAAATCTTCTTCGTACTTTTTTGTATATTCATTGTCTATCAATAACTCATCATCGATTTTAATTTGATAATCATAGGAAACATCTTTATACCATGCTGGCGGTAATGCTGTGTGTGTGGAATCAGCTATAAAACCAATGTTTCTCACCAATGGTTTCTTCGGAAATATTGAATAGCGACCATTAACAGCCATAAAATCTGCCATTTGATAATCCCATGCATCTATTTTGTTTTCTGCAGATAGTAATGATAACTTCAGTATTTGCTTCTTAGCTTTTTTATTAAGAAAGATAGAGTTTATATCTTTAAGTTTATGCTTTTGTAAACTTGCACAATCAGGATCAAAACCTTTTATAACATTTTTCCAGCTGGCCCAGCCCCAGCCATCTATAACAGTAGTTAAAAAATAATCCTTGTTTTTTAAAGTAACAAAATCAGGCATGGTGCATCCACAAATATATCCTATATTCTGATTACCTTTATAATGATTCAATAACAGTTCACAATATTCGAAAAAACTTTCTGTAGCTAGAATATCATCTTCTAACACAACACCTTGTTCAACCTGATTAAAAAACCATTTTATTGCATCTGCAGGGCCATACTTGCATCCTAGATTTTTATCCCTAAATAAAGTATGAATATCACACTCCCAATCAATATGATTAATTACATAATCTCTTACTTGTTGAATTTTTTCTGCTTCACCTATTTTTTCTGGTCTAGCTCCATCGGATGCTATATACAATTTTTTTGGTTTAATATTTCGAATTGACTCGAATGTTTTCTCTACAGTATCTAATCTATTAAATATAATATATAAAATCGGTGTATTATACATGGAATTACTCACTTTTATTTTTAAAATTTTCGTTTAGCAATCTCAACAGTTCTCTTTATTCCTTCAACGATTCCAACTTGAGCAGTCCAACCAAGCGTGTTTATCTTAGAAGGATTCAATATTGCCATACTCGATTTCGAATATCCAGATTTCTCAGTTTCCGCAGGAATATCAAATACAAGTTTTGTTCCGCAGTTTTCCGCCACAAGATTTGCAAGGTCTTTTAAATGAATATTTGAATTTTTATCTGCAATGTTGTAGACTTCACCATTTTTTCCATTCAGCATAAGGAAAATTAGAGCAGAAGCAACATCAGGAGCATAAACATACGAAAAATACTGATTTCCATTACTTTTTAGGACAATGTTTTCACCATTCAACCCTTTGTGCAAAAACTGGCTCAATGCCTTCGTGTCACTCTTTTTTAGTGTCACACCATAAGAACGCGCAATTCTTGCTATCACGACATCACAGTTTTTTTCTGATTTATACGCCTGACACAAACTTTCACAAAGCCGTTTTGACTCGTTGTAGCCTGCTCTACTTGTATTGCAGTCCAAATAACCAAAATCTATTTCGGAAAATCCATCTTTTAAATTTAGTATGTCATCACCGTAAACTTCCACGCTAGAAGAAAAAATAAAGCGACAAGAAGTATTTTTTGAAGTCAACTCTAGTAACTGCTGAGTTCCGTAGACATTTGTCATAATAGTTTCAACAGGATATTTGGAATAAGCTTCCGGATGAGTATTTGACGCAAGATGAAATGCAAAATCAATTTTCTGATTCTGAGGAATTTTTTCCAGAAGATTTTCTTTTCCAATGTCGCATTTTATATATGTAAAAAAAACTCCGTTAGTTTGTTCCGAATGATTTTCAACGCTTCTTGATATTAGAAAAAGATTCAGATTGAGTGAGTATTTTGCAGAAAGCAGGGATAACATATCAACTAGAACAGAACCTATTAATCCTGTTGCACCAGTTATTAGAATTGATTTTCCTTTTAATGAAGAAAAATCACATTTGAGGCGAAGAATACTTTCTATGTCTTCTTTATAAAGGTGATTGGTACAGAACATTACTTCAGCCACTCGTCTTTTTCCATTTTTAAATATGCCTTGAAAATTTCAAGATTGTCTTTCGTTGTAAGCTTGATATTTCTATCAGAACCGGAAGCAAAATAAAGAGTCTCCCCCAAATCCACCATCATCGTATTTGTATAAGAAGAGGGTCCGATTCCAATGTTCTCTGAAAACGCTTTTTTATAGGCCCAGACAAGTTTTCCATATTTGTATGCCTGCGGAGTTGAAACACGGCGCAATGAATCCCGCGGAATATATTTATCTGTTGTTTCTTCAGTCGTCTTCACAAAAATCTGTTCATTATACGGCATTGATGTAACTGCGTTTCCAAATTCACCACATTTAGCAATGACATCTGAAAGTACAGAATCATCAACCAACGGACGCACTCCGTCATGAATTATGATTATGTCATCATCTGAGGCAGAAATACCCATAATTCCGTTTCTAATTGAGTCTTGTGCAGAATTTCCGCCGCTAAAAATATCTTTTAGTTTTGTAATTCCGAACTGCTTTGCATAAGCGCGAAGAATATCATGCCATCCATCAAGACAAACACAATAAATTTCATCTACATTCGGATGCTTCTGAAACGCCTCAAGTGTATAAATTATTACAGGCTTATCATAGACATTTATAAACTGCTTCGGGATGTCCTGTCCCATGCGATTTCCGACTCCACCAGCAATTATTATAGCTATATTCATATTTTTTCCAACCTACAAATTAATTTTCTCAAAAATTTTAACATTGCTCATAATTTGAAAGATATATGCTTTTATAGAGCAAATATGTAATGCAGCAATATGCAAACTTTTTTCAGATATTTTTCAGATAATTTTTTATAAAATCACCTGCACCATTTTCCGGCAAAAAATAGTGACTCTTTATTAACTCCAAACGTCTTTCTTTTAAGGGATCTTTGCCATCTCGAAGCATATTAATGGTGGATTCTAACTCATTCCAATTGCTAACCCAATAAAATCCCTCAGAAAGTTTCCGAGAAAAATCATTAAAATAATCAGTCTTGTGACAATAAATAACAGGCTTGCCAGTTAAAAAATAATCAGAAATTATGCTTGATATATCTGTAATTAAACAGTCTGATGAAAAAAAGGTCTGAAAATAATCTTTAGTATAATCAATACAAGCGTTAGATGTATTTTCATACTCGGCTTTATATGCATCAGCTTTTTCTTTTGGAAATTCCCCTGTCAGCTCCCAATTCATAAAAGCCTGCGGATGAGGTCTGAATATAAAATCTATATTTTTATGGGCTTTCACATAAGAAAGCAGCAATTCTTTATACTCAAAAAAGTTACAAGTTCCTTCATCTGTACACCATCTCGGAGTCCAAATAATTCTAAAATTATTATGTTCTTTTTGTAAATTCCATAATTTTGAGTCAGCTCCCTTATAATCGTTGAAATTATCATATCTAGGAAACCCAGACAGAATAACTTGTGAAAAATTATTATCAATTTTTTTGAAATAATCTGATATCAAATATTTATCAGTATCATTCTGACAAAAAAATATTCCAATATTATTTGCAAATTCAGAAGGCATAGATTCTTCAAAAACTTGTTTGCCGATAAAATCTGACGCATAATGCACATACGGCAAAATAGCATATTTGCTTACATATTTCGATTTATAGGACTCAGGTCGTTTAATATCATACGGCTGTTGAAAAAAGACATAATCTGGTTCTAACTTTCGTAAATCAAGCCATTTTTTCTCTTTATAATCATAGCCATTTACAACATCATCTGTAGTCCAAAAGGACTCAGCACCATCGCTCTGATAAAACTCATTTTTTAAATCCGCTTTATTTTTCAATCTTCTATCAGGAATTGTAACAATTCTTACATAAAAAGAACTGTCCCTTTTTAATGAATTGTAAACACTTCTCAATGATTCCCAAACAGCAGGTCTATGACATACAAAAACAACATTTATCGGGATTTTATTTGATATTTTTTGCCTTACCCTAAATTTTATATTTTCATAAGAAATGAAATTTTGCATTTTTTCCAATTGAGAAAACTTAAAATCCATTTTTCTAATGAGAGTTCCAACAAATGGTATTTTTCTATAATTCATTTCTTTTATCCTTAACTAAAACTTTGCCTAATGTAGTTATTATGTATTTACGCTCGCTTCTATCACAACCTATGAAATACATTGCAACAATATTCACAATCACTGTAACAGAACAAGAAAATAAAAATTTCAGTGTGCCTTCAAAAAACAAATAAGCTATCCGAGAAATTATAAATGATATTCCAACTACTAAAAAAACAGGCACAACAACATATAAAATATATTTCAATACTGGAAATCTCATTCTTTTATATAAATATACAAAACGCCAAACAGAAAATAACAATAGTGAAAATATCTTTACAATTATTATGGTATAAGGAGGACATCCTGTTCTTAACAAGATATAAGCAATCGGCAGTTGGAGCAATGCATTTACAAACGCAACTATCTGATAGTTTCGTATATTGCCTATTGCATAGGCTACCATCCACAACGGTCCCATCAAAGCATTAATTAACGAAAAAACTAATATAAGATTTAAAAAAGATACAGAATAAACAGGAACTTCTTTTAACCAAAGTTGTAAAACAAATTCAGAATTTAAGCTTAACGGCAAAACAAAAAAATATAATAGAAAAAATGAGAATTTTGACGTCTTAAAAATCAGTTTTAACAAATACTCTTTTTCTTCTGCTGCGTAAGATTTTATAATCTGCGGTTCAAAAGCAACTTGAAAATTGCTGATTAACGAATATACAGCATTATTAACCTGATTTGCTATTCCCATCGCAGCATTTGCAAGCACACCACAGAATTTGTTCAATATAAATGTCAATCCCTGTGTAGAAAAAACATCTCCTATAGAACTTATTAAATTCCATGCAGAAAATGAAAGTAACTCTTTATAAGCTGACTTATCATTTTTTAACGAAACCTTAGCAATTTTAAAATTTTTTGTCACATATATACAAAAACAAACAGTTATGCATAAATTAACTAATAGCAAAAGTATAGAGTATAGAACAAGTTTATCTAAATCAAATAGAACCAAAACATAAACGATAGCTAATTTTAATATTCCTTCTAAAGCACTCAAGACGGCGAAAAAAGACATTTTTTCATAAGCTATTATCGTCGCGTTGTACGGGATTCGTAGAACGTTAACAACAGTCGTCAATACAGAAAACTGGAATGCAATATTAGCCGCACTTATCCTTGAAGAAGGAATTTCCAAATAGAAATTTATAAAATATAATCCAACACTTTCAGAAAGCAGCAAGATAAGAAAAGATACAAAAACATGTATTATGACGCTTGAACTAAATACATTTTTTGCTTTTTTTAAATCATTCTCACCGAGTGCAAAATTTAAATATCGCTGAGTTGACCCAGAAGAAGCCGCATTTATAAAAGAAAAAAGTATTACGACACTGCCTATCAGATTATAAATTCCATAATCTTCCGCACCCAATGTACCAAGAACAACTCTAACGGTGTATAAACTTATAACCATCAGAAAGAGCATTCTTAAATAAAGGAAAAAGGTATTTTTTGCAATTCTATGACTATTTGTATCGCTCATTATATTATATCTAAAAACCTTCTACTTCCACTCATTAATCACATCAATCACATACCGCACCTGCTCATCTGTCAAAGTCGGGCTCATCGGAAGACTCAGCTCCTGTGCATGGATTTTTTCTGTAACTGGAAAGCTCAAACTGTTCCATTCCTTATAAGCAGTCTGTTTGTGCGGAGGAATCGGATAATGAATGATTGTTCCAATTTCATTTTCTTTTAGATAGCTCTGAAGTTCATCTCGTTTTTCTGCAAATACAGGGAAAATATGGAATACATTTTCTTCATCTGGCAAAATAGACGGCATTTTTATTGCAGGATTTTTGATACCCTCGTAATACAATTTTGCAATTTCTTTACGACGGTTGTTATCCTCATCGAGATGGCGGAGTTTAACATCAAGAACTGCCGCATCCATCTCGCTTAAACGGCTGTTTTCGCCGATATAGTCAAACACATACTTTTTTGAAGAGCCGTAGTTTCCAAGAACGCGCACAAGATTCGCTATTTTCTCATCATTTGTCGTTACAGTGCCTGCATCTCCAAATGCCCCCAAGTTTTTGCCAGGATAAAAACTGTGCGCGGCAACTGTACCCAAACTTCCAGTCTTTCTTCCGCTATAAGAGCAGCCGTGAGCCTGAGCATTGTCCTCAAAAAGCTTAAGATTATGATTTTTACATATTTCACCAATTTTTTCGTTATACAGGCATCTTCCATAAAGATGAACCAGCATAAGCCCGCGGGTTTTAGGAGTTATCGCTTTTTCAATCGCCTCAACATCAAGCTCCAGAGTGTCTGGATTCGGGTCAAGAAGAACTGGCTTTAAGTTATTCTGAGAGATAGAAAGGATTGTTGCAATATAAGTGTTCGCCTGAACAATTATTTCATCCCCATCGTTCCAGCCGTTCAGAATCTTACAGGCGCGAATCATCAGCTCCAAAGCCTGAAGTCCATTCGCAACTCCAACACAATACTTTGTGCCGATATATTTTGCGTAATCTTCCTCAAACCTCTTGTTTTCATTACCTTGCAAATACCAGCCGGAATCCGTAACACGAAGAACCGCCTCATGCAGCTCATCGGCATATTTCGCAGTAATATCTTTCAAACTTAAAAATGGAACTTGCATAGTTTTTTTTCCTATTTTTTTACCGTGATGATAATTTCCTTAAAAATCTAAACGGAAATTTTATTGCTCTTTCTATGAACATAAGCTTTACAGCATTTCTGATTTCTTTATCTGAATAAAACACTCTCAAAGATTCTTTATAGCCGCTCAAATCGTATGAGCATTTTCTTTTTAAGATTATGTAATCCAAATAGAGCGTTGACAAAAATGTTCTGTTCGCGTTTTTTACACAGACAAAAGTTTCAGGAGTTATATCCTTGTTTCTTAGCAAATCGCAGATAATTCCAGGATATTCAACGCCAAAAGCATTGAACAAGTTGTACCTGCCTTTTGGATTTTTGCCTTGAGGAATTTCATCAAGAAGGATTTTGTCGTCAATGACATATTTTTTTCTGTTTTTTTGGCTAAAAAAAATTGTTGTATGAGGAAACAAGAAATTGTATACAGTGTCATTTGGAATTGAATCAAAATCTTCCTTCCAAAAAGCCATTTCCGTTGACCATGAAGACCAGTAAGAAAGTCCTCTTACAAATCCGTCAAAACTATTAAATTCAAAAGTTTTTTCTTTTGCAAGCACGCCGTTTGTAAAATACACAAACGGCTTTTCCTCTTTATTTTCGTTTATCCAGTTTATAAAATACTCAAGCGCGCCCTGAACAAGCTTTGTTCTATGATTTATAAATTTTATGAACAGTCCCCCTTGCATTCTTATAGGAATCAGGCTGGCTCACTTCTTTACACCCATAATCTTCAAATATTCATCATAATCGCGGATATATTCCTTTCCATCATAGTGCGTGCTTGCAAGTGCAAGAAGAACTGAGTCCGGTGAAAAATCATACATGTCTTTCCAGACCATTTTTGGAAGATAAATTCCCTGCATAGGGCGGTTCAGTTCAACAACATGCTCGCCGATTCCATCTGTAACGCGCACTTTTGACTTTCCGGCAACATTGATAAGAACAAATTCGCTTTCCTTGTTCGCATGCTTTCCGCGGACAACCTCGTTGTCAGAGCCATATATATAGAAGACTCTTTTTATTTCAAAAGGAATGTCCTGTGCACCTTCAACAACAACAAGCTTTCCGCGCTCATCGCCCAAGTCCTTAAAGTCAAGAAGTCTGCAAAGTTCCATAGTGAATATTTCTCCAAAAATTTAAAGACACCCTCTCCATTGGCAAGCAGTCGTTATTTCAGACCTTACCCTGCAATGGAACTGTTCACCACTTGACTTACGTGCTTCAACCAAACTCCGCGTCAAACAATAGTTGCCTTTAACTATATTATAATACGATGTATTATTTTAGGTTGTCAATATTCAAATTATGAACAATCGAAATTTTACTTTTTTTGAATTTCCTGATACGACAGGCTTAAAATCCGTTTTCCGTCCATAAGCGTAACTTCAAAATTTATGCGCTTATTAGACCTGTTCACATCCGTAATAAATCCTTCCATCCCCTTAAACAATCCGTCTACAATTACAATCCTGTCGTTCACATCAAACTGGACATTTACAACAGGAATAACGCTTCCATATTTTAAAAATGAAGTCACAAGGTCGGTATCTTTTGCAGAAAGCGGTTTCATTCCATTATCATGGGGAAGAAAATCAATAAAACCTTCTTCATCCCTTACGCTCTGAGCCCGGGAAAGATTATTTGTTTCCCAGAAAACATAACCTGGAAGCAACGGATCAATATATTCCTTGCCGCTTTTTAACCTCATCTGCTTTCCAACACAATGAAGCCTGCCATTCTTCTCCTCTGGAAAAGAATCAAAGACAGCTTGTACTTTTTCTATAAATTTATTTTCAAAACCGGTTCTAACCCAAATGCAGTAAAAATTGCCCATTATCCAACTCTTCGCTTTTTCAATTCAATAAGAATAATAGCATATTTTTTTGATTAAGTCAGCGAGACAAATTGAATCTCCCAGGACAGCAAATGTCCAAGAGAATAAAGAGATTACACATTGTGCATTGCAAACTGGTCATTACTTAGCAGCATTCCTATTGCCGTTCGTTTTGTTTTGCGTGCTGAAATCACATTTAACACCTTTGTTCATAAGTTCATACGATTTTGCAGCTAATGTTATATATGAAAGCACATAGGAACTGTGTGTCGTCATCACAATTTTGTTTTCATCATTAACATTTGCCGCTTCCAACAAAAAAGCCAAATTTTTCATCTGCGATTCTGGAAACAGATTCTGCGCTGGTTCTTCCACAACATTTAGAAAAAATGAATTTGTATATTTATTCAAAACCGTTGTTATTTCGGCAAGAGTTTCATTTGAAACGCTTTTTGAAATTCCAGATGTCATGAACCTTTCCAATTCTGACTTTGCCCCCTCATCACTTAACGATTGCCTTAATCGTTCATAAACTTTTTCATTTAGAACTCGAATTCTTTCCAACACATTCTGTTCTGACTGTGCAACAAGATACGATGTTACCAATGCAGATGGAACAATTGACTATAATCCGCTGGAGGCACATACAAAAGGAACTGCTCTCCCAGATTTTCCTTCCAAAATAAAAGTTTCTACGTTTGATTTATTCACAAGAGCCTTGTAACCAGAAAGCGGAAGATTAAAACTTCCATCACCTTTTAAATTCTCACTCCCCTGCAAATATCTTCTTCTTAAAAGACGAAGCATTAGCGGAAGGTTATCGAGTTCTTCAATGTTCTTTACTACAGAAAGGACATTCCTTTCCGACGGTATATACATTATCTTAGGACGCTTGTATTTATTTATTGAAACCTTCATTTCTTCTGCTAAAAAAGCATCTTTTTTAAATCAAAAATGATAGGCGTTTCCTGCATATTCCAATTCTGTTTTTCAGTAAAATAATCTTCCAGAAGCTGATTTACTAAAGTCTATAAAACCATCTTCTGAATCAAAACCTTCTCAAAATATTTAATCCGTAATTTCGCCATATTATCCCATAATTGCAATATATTAACATGGGGAATTAAAAAAAATCTATTGTGCATCACTCCTCCCGCCTCGTCCACAAAATCCTCTCCGCACAAAAACATTCCCCTAACCGTCGCACAACACTTTCCCGAACGCCGCGGAACATTATCCTGCATGTACAAAAACATTTTGCTGACCGCCGCTCTGGACTTTATGGCACAATACAGATTATTCTGCAAACATACGACTCATAAAAACACAATTGAGCTATTTTCAAATATAGAAACTTGTTTTACTATATTCTTGCCATTTGTCGTACATAGCCTGATAATTATCTTTTATAAAGGCTTGAATTTTGTTTATTTCCCGGTCATTTAATCTGCCTCTTTCTTGCAAAACAGAATCACCATTTCCTTTTACAAAGAATTTTGCAGAACTTTCTTCTGTTAGTTTTGAATCGCTAGCATGAACATGCATTGCTTCCAGGATACACTTGGAAGTGAAAATAAAGATAATATCCACAAACAATCATATCTGCGTCATCAGATTTTTTTTGTAAATCAGGCATATTTCATCTCCACTTTTTTTATCGGTTTTAAGAATTCATCTGGAGTTATATAAAGGCTTCTTAAAATTGGAATCAAATCAATATATTCTTCTTCCAAATCATTATTATGAGCATATTTTGCCATTACCACCAGATATCCTTTATCCCACTGTACTACAGATTCATAGCGTTCCAAAGAATAAGTTAGATTTTTAATATACTTAAAAAATTACTCCTCATCAATTTTATTAATTTGTTCTAAAGATAAATCATTTGCATTTACTGGTAAAATTACAGTCCTACCCAATTCTCTTTCAAGGCTTTTTCTTGCAGCAGCAGCAACACTTCCACCACTAAAAGCACATTGCACATTTTCTTCAAAAGTCTGAACAGAAATTAATACATTTCATCTGCAAGCATTGTGTTAATGCGATTGCAAGTACGGTATCTTTTATTTCACCAAGATTATTGTCGTGCCCAATTCTGGTATCACCCGACTGGACTGCGAGGATAAATTCTTCGTCACTTATAATTTCTGATTTAGTTCTCAAGGCTTCTAAATCAGTATAATTTTTTTCATAAAATGATTTTGAAAATACATCGCAAGCCTGCCTTAACCAATCAGCATAAAATTTAACAGCCACATTTTGAGAAATTTGATAAGAGTCTTTTATTATTTGCAAAATCTGCAAATCCGAAATGCAAGTTATTATCTTAGCTGCTATATTTTTATCCAGCCAAGTTGAGGCAAATTGTTCATGGTCTGTAACTTCGGCTCTATTTTGTTCGTGACAGTAAAAACTATAAGGTAGTTTTAACACAACATCAGAAAGGCCTTCATTCATAGAATTCCTTGTAAGAGATGTTTTTATTATAAAATCAGAATCTAAAATAGCAGCCTTTTTTAACATTCCTTACACCTGTTTCTTAAACTTTTCTTCCAAATCTGCAAGGAATGCTAAATCATCTTTTGCACGGGAATCTGTTATATTATGTGAATCACGATTCAATTCTACTAAGGCTTTTAGAAAAGCAAGATTATTCTCAAATGTCGGCTCAAGCCATCTTGTTCCACAGTCATGAATATACGCTTCTTCAAAAGTTTTTCGGCTTTCTGATTGTAAAAGAATATCTGCCTGCTCTTCAGTATAGCGGCCACATTCAAAAAGCTTTAAAACCATCCCCTTGTAAGGCATAGCAAAGTAACCCATAAAGTGAATGAGATCGTATAAATCAGAATCTGTAAATTCACGACCAGTAATTTTAATCTGTTTTTCTATCTGCTCTTTAGGAGCTAGAATCAAAGCGGCAAAAGCATTGGCTTCTCTGTCTTCCTCAGATACATCTTCTTCATCAAAATCCTTTCTTGTAAGGATTGAACCTTTTTCGATATATTCTTCCTGTGAATCTTCTATATATTTATAGATGTGATAAAGTTCATGTGCCGCGGCAAAAATCTGATTATTTAATGGAAGTGCAGTATTGATTGTAACAAAAATGATACCGTCCTTAAGGCAGGTAAAAGCCCAAAGTTCAGTATCATCAATAGGAAACTTCAAAAGCTTAATTTCATGTTCTTTTGATTTTACATAGTTTTGAATTACATCAAAAATGCTGTCACGGACTATGGTTTCACCAATAAAGGTGTTTCGAAAATCAGAAGCTTTAGTTCTAAGGATATTAAAGCGGTCTTTGTTTTTTAAGAACAAACAGTTTTCTATAAGTTTATTCATCACTCCAAACCTGATTGCATTTATCTATGTATTCTTTTGTCTGAAATTTGTGATGGAATGAATACAAATCCATAAGCTTTTCTGCAGTTTCAATTGCAGCCTTACCGCCTGCAGATTTTACTTCTCCCATAAAAAGTTTAATTGGAGAATAAGCAAGCTGTTTTTTTTCCTGCACGAGAGAATCCATTGAAACACTGAAATAGTTTGCAATCTTACTCAGTTCTGGAGCCGAAATCATTCTTGCTCCATTAAGCATTTTGCTTATAGTCTGCTTTGGCATATTGAGAGCATCTGCCAAATCCTGCTGCTTTTTCTTAGATGACTTGAGAAGATTGCTGATGTTCATAGCAATAACCTCATTCATACTCATAATTATTACTCCTATCACTATATATTATAGCACATAATTTCTATTTCGGTTACAAATTTTGAGAAACTTAGCTAAAAGTTGCGAAAATAGAGATTTAACTAAAGAACAAAAATTTGCCCTGGAACATTTATCCATGCATTTATATTGTTATAAAAAATTTCATATCTGTCTGTCTTACTCTCATTTGTATGAACTCTGAAGCCTTGTGCATACACCGCAATTTTCTGATTCTCTTTCAATTTTATAATAACTTCTTCATTTTTAGTAGTAAAAGTAATAGCAATAAGTTCATTGTCAGATTTTTTATGAGCTTTCAGATTAATTTGTATATATTTTTCCTTGTGTACAATTTTCTTAATTTGTCCAACAATACACAAGGGATGAGTTGCTTTGTTTTTTTCAATATATAAATATAATTTCCAATATGATTCAATATCATCGCTATAAAAAAACTTATCCCATGAAATGCATTCATTAATTTTTGTTCTTCTATTATAAAAATTCAATTGAAACATTCTTTTCAAATCTTTTTCATCATCAGTTTCAATAGAATCTTTTAATGAAATTATATCCTTCACAGTTTTTAAAAATGCATTTTGGCGTTTTTTTTGAAATTCATCCACTGTTTTATTATTTTCATAAGTTATTGAAGACTTCCCTTTTTTCGGAAAAGTTTCATCAGTAACAATTCTTAAATGAAACTTAAAACAATTTTCCTCTTGCTTTTCAATAAAGTCACATTCACCTTCCTGCTCCTTAAGATTTTTATAAATTTCATTTAGTCTGTTTCTTACTAAATATTTACAAGAACTTAAATGAGGATTCTTAGAAAGGCGAAAATATGGAGAAACTTCTATTTCTTCGTTTCCTGACTGTCGTATATATTTTGCTACATAAGTAATTGGTACTCCACAGCAAGGACAATGCAAATTACCCTTCATTTCTTCTCTATAATCACTCAAAGAAATTTCTCTTTTTTCATATAGTGCTTTTTCTATTTTCATTCTTTACAATCTCCCAGTATCCGGTTTTATCAGAACCAACTCTTGCAATAATATTTTTTTCTTTCAATTCTGTAATTATTCTGCTTATGGTTCTTCGTGATTTACCCGTTTTTTCAGTCATTTCTTCATAAGTAATTGATGGATTTTGTTCTATTAGTGCCAGAATCGTTTTTACAGTGTCATTTACAGTGTCATTTGCCTTAAACATCATCATAATGTCATTTGGATGAACTGTATATTCAGGCTCGGCAATTCCATATTCTTTACAAAGATTGAAAATCTTTTCTATGCCGCGGCCCCAGCTTTCTATAAAGCCCGCTCTAAAGAAATGTGTTCGCAATATCCGGGTTATGGGAAAGTGAACGATGTTTTTGCATTAAAGTGTCGGCTGTCCACTTGGCAGGAAAAACACAGTCATTGCTGATATAAAGATTATCCTTGTAAACGCTGATTTGCACAGGCACACAGACAGAAAAATACTGATGAATAAGGGCATTAAAAACTGCTGCCCGTTTGAGCATAGTTCCGTCAAGAAGATTCAGTTTCTCAAGCAAATCCTGATTCGAAAGCTTCAAGTCATCTTTACTCATTCTTCCGCTGCGAATTGCCTCACGATGAAAAATATCAAAGCTTTCTTTATCAAGGTCTTCAACACTCACATTTTCAAGCGGAACAGAATCCCAGTTTTTACCAGTCTTACGCAAAAGAAAATTAGTCAGCACCGAACCTTGCAAAAGCTGTTTTGTACTGTCAGTCCTATAATGATATTCTCCCTTGTAATTCACAGGATAAGGATTTTCTTCAACAGTGATTTTTATAACATCAAGTCCGCTCTCAGTAATCAAATCCACATCAACAATCAATCCAAGAGCATCACGAACTTTATTGGGAATATCTTCCACAAGTTTCTTTGAATCAGCAACGCCACAAACAGGAACGTCATCACGCTTACCAATATAAAGCACACCGCCCTGAGCATTTGCGAAACGTCGCAATCCGCTTCGCGTCTTGCTAAACGATTTTTGACAAGCAAAACTCGCCAAACATAATCGGATGTTTATTGCCACCTCTTCCAATTTTAGGAGATAGCCAAGAGTGCCAAGATTCTTTGTATTCGATTAACTGTGATTCGGACATTAAAAACACTCCTATATTCCAAATAATTCAGTTCGTTTATGACATAAATTATTATATGCATCTACTGCATTCTGAATGGCATATGGCAAAACTTCTCTTAAAGCATTGTAATAATTATCTAATGCAGCTGACTGATTATCTCTAGGCCTAGGTAATATCTGTAAATCTGGATCTGTAGCATCAGGTGAGAACCGTATTGCAATTTCTCCATATAAATCAGAAAATGCTTTTTTCAACTTTTCAACGAGTATCCGCAACTCTGGATTTATAATGTAATTATCATTATCATTTATTTTGGATTCAAGATATGGAATATATCTTGTTTCTGAAACTTTATATCGCCTATTGCAAAGAAGAACTGAATCTAACTGATCTCCAAAATATTTAGGTATATCACTAAGAATTCTTTGCAAAGCATCTATATCATGTTGTTCTTGTCTTGAGAAAGTTGGCTGTTGAGAGGGATTTATAATCACTTTATCTGCAACAATTGAATTTTCTATAACTGATTTATCTATCATCGTTCCTGAATTGATATTATGACTTTTATCAAAATCCATTACTGAACCTCTATGCTCCAAGCAAATTTGATATTTGAGTAATATATGGTTGAATCATTTTTCCCAATTCAATAACAGCAGGAATAGCACCACAAGTCTGTATCAATGTCGAAATCGTATTAAGTCGAGAAAATAAATGCTTCTGATCTTTTGTTTCAATATATTCATTTGCCTCTTCAATGTTCTCGACTATAGTTTGTTTTGACTCTATATCTACTTTCTGTAAACTTTCAGATATCTGCTTTAATATTGCCCTAAGCCCATCATAATCGAAATTTGTCGAAGAAATTCCATTCCCGATTGTTGAATTTACAACACTTGAACTATTTACATAAGTCCCTGTGTTGATAAATACATTACCTGATTTTTCTTCCATTTGTTTATCTCCTTCTTCTATATGTTTTATTCCTTTAGTGGTAATTCTTACTTTTACAAACTGTTGAGTATGTCCGTCATTAAAAATCTCAATATAATTGTCATCTTTTAAATCAAATAATAATTTTCTATATTGAATATAATTATCTGCAAAACTTTCTTGTCTGATAACAAAAGCAGCACTTTCAATCTCATTAATCGTATATTCAGTTATATCAGAAACTTTATCTCGTTTATTATAAATATCTTTCAACAACATTCGTTCTTTTTCTTGAAGAGTTTTAGGTATAAACTCCCTAACGACATTATCAGTAACAAGATTATATTTAATATTTTTTGAACTATCTTGTTCTGTTTCTAAGTGAAATTTTAAGGCTTTTTCATCTCCAATATAATTCCGTTCTTTCTTTACATGAATTTCGCGATCTATATGATGATAATATAAGTAACTTGGAAAATTTATATATTCTTTTTGTTCTGAGGAATCTAGCCATGAATAAACATCCATTCCATCATAATATATATATAGACCACATGTGGGACACATATAAATTCTATGCCAGCCATCGCCAAGGAGAAAAGTTTCTGAATTTTCTCCACAAACTATACAATTCATTTCTTTCCATCCAAACATTTTATAGACTTCCTAAAACACTTATTGCATCGTGGATTTCTTTTGAATCCTTTAAAATTACATTAATTCTTTCTGTAAGTTCAAAAAGTATAATTCGTATACATCCTGCATATTGCAAACACTCCTCATCTGTCATATTGTGAATTCCCTTGCTAACAGCATTATGTAAAAGTTTCAAAGGATTCTGACCTTCTATATACAAAGAAGTTGGTAATTCTTCTTTAATTGAATCAACAGCTTTAGAGAATTGTATTTCTATTTTTGCATTTTCTAATTCAGCTATCAAAGCCTCTTGTTTACCAAGTTTGTTACAAACTTTAATTATTTCATCAATTAGCTTATCTTTTTGATTTTCAACAATTCGTCTGTAATATGCGTAAGCGCCTATTCCCAAACTTTGATTTTCACAACGCCTTCCTTTTAAGAAAAAATCTCGTTCTTTTCCAACTAATGAAATTACTTTTGACGGTATAGAATCTCCAAAAGGAGGGTATTCTCCTACTTTCATTATTTTCCCAGGCAAAAACCTCGTTTTTGTTTCTTCATTCAGCTCTATAAATTTTAAGGTATATATCTTTTCGAATTTCTCACAATTTTTGCATGTATAAATGAAAGCCTTTGTTTTGGAATCATCAACATTAGTTGTTTCTGATAAATATTTTTTTCTTGCAAACATTCTTTTTCCACCGCAAATAGGACATTCAACTGTGATATCGGGGTAATGCGAATACACATGTCCTGTACCAAGTGCTAAATTTCCATCAAATATATTTAAATCAGATATTTCCATTTCACGATATGGTGGAATAGATTCAAGAAATTCTTTCAATGTAATTCGATTCTCCACTTTATCAGCCTCCTTTTTTTACTTTACCAACCTAACCTTCCCCGTGAGCAATTGCTGCATCATGGCGGTTTTGAGGTTGCGGTATTTTACTAGTTTTGTGTTTAAGGTTTCTATTTCTTTGTCCATGCTGGAAAGAACATTGGCAATGGCGGTTTGTTCTTCTTTTGAAGATGGCTGGATTATTAGAGTACTTGCTAATGTATCTGAATTAATTGAATCAAAAGTTGAACCAGTAGATGTTTTAGACCAAGAATCTTCAATAAAAATAAGATAATAATATAAGAAATCTGAAATTCTTTGTATTGCACAAACACCTCGACCTAAACAACAATCAAAAGTAGCTTTTGCAACATTTCCGACCGGGGCTCTAACAGTAAAAATAACATCACCCTTTCTTGCAGTTTTAGTTATATGTGTTGTATAAAATCTACAAATAGTTTTGCGATTTGATATATCTGCATTTCCTTGAATTAGAACCATTCCTTTCTGAGTATTATAACAATCAGATTTAGGTGATTGTCCCATAATAATTGTCGAAATTTCTCCCAAACTCTTCACTTCCCAATCTTCGGGTATTTCTCCCAGTTCGGTTTGTTTCATTTTAGCTGACAAACGGATTTGTTCAGGACTAACGTCCTTCACTTCTTTTGTGTGAGTACCGTTAGGTACGAACAAATCTGTTTGTTTATCACCAAAACCTGGGAGACGTTTTTTGCCGGTGAGGAGATTTTGCATTGCGCCCTGTTTGATGTTCTTTTTCTTTTGGATGAGTTTTTCTGTTGTGGAAATAAGAGCATCTACATCGGAAAGGGCTTTTGCGATTCGTTCTTGCTCGGCAAGGGATTTTGGAGCAATAAAAGAAGTAGATTTCAAATTTGCATTATACAATCTTGAAACAATTCCACCTTCTTCTGTTTTCCATTGCATTCGTGAATAGCAATAGAATAAAAAATCATTCGTAACTTTTGTTTCATCATTATCAATCCAAACAATATTTGAATCTTGAAAATAGGAATCCTTGCCATCAAAAACAACAACTCGTCCTATTGTTCCTGCCGCTGAAAGTAATAGAGTTCCTTTTTTGGGGTAGTTATACTGCTCTTTATACTGTTCAAATAATTCACGAGAAATATATGCATCTTGGATTCCTCCAAATGTTCCAATCTTGTAAAAAGGGATATCTCCTGTAGGTGAAGTCTGTTCTTTTAATATGCGTTTGCACATACAAGGTTCACCGAGTTCTCCCAATCTCTTCACTTCCCAATCATCAGGAATCAATCCAATTTCTGTCTGCTTCATTCGTTTACTCTCCATTCGCCGCCTTTTGCTCCGCCTAGCCGTTCAATCATTTTTGTTTCTTTCAGTTTGTCGATATGTTTTTGGACGGCACTTGGATTTATGCCCAGTTCACCGCAAAGTTCTTTTCTTGAGATTTTTGGATTCTGTTTTATTAATTCAAGAATTTTCAATGTGGTTTCTGACCACTTTTTCTGACCACCCACGCTTATTTTCTGACCACCTTTAATGTCGTCAGATTCCATCGAAGCCTTGTATTCATCTATCTGCTTCTGCAAATTATCCACATGATGATTCATCATAAAATCTATGAAATCCTTTGAATCATCTTTTTCCTGACTTTGCGCAAGGCTCTGGATGTATTCGGCTCGTTTTTCTTTTTTTACGATTGAAGGAATACAGCCGGCTTCATACTGAATCATGTTCATGACAAGACGGCTCATTCTACCATTACCGTCTGCCCACGGATGAATTGAAACAATGCGGTAATGAGCTTCAAAACTGAGTTCGTAGAGTTTGTGAATGTCGTTTTTATCAACAGCCTTTCGTTCAGCATTGAGCCAGTCACAAAATTTCTGCAGTCTGTCAGGAACCTTCTGCCAAGCAAGATAGGATTTCCCGCCTCGTCCCGCACTTACATTCAAAAGCCTCAAGTCCCCCTTTGCAGAAGAAAAGTCTCCGCCAATCGTTTTATAAGTGGAGCCGGTATTTTGCATGACAAGGGCGGCAAGGCTACATAAAAGTTCGATTGAAAAGTCTGCGTGGGATTTTGCATAAATAAAACTCTGCTCATAGGCCTTTTTTAAATCGAGGTTCATCAGCTGTTCCGCCATAGGCTTGTTCGTGCTGATTCCCTCGTCGAACAAAAGCTGATTTTCTATTTCGGTAACAGTTGAGCCTTCTATTGCAGTTGAATGGGTGATAATTGAATACAGATAGAATTTTTCATAATCATGCTGCTGATTTATTCCAAGAGAAAGATACTCGTTCACTGTTTCAATTAGATTCTGCTTCATCATCTGCTCCTACAACTTAAATCCCATCTGAGCAAGATGAGCGGCAACTTCTTTTTCTTCTTCTGCGAGTTTTGCGGTGAGTTCTGGCAATGTGTTTTCGTATCGCTCGTAGAGTTCAACTATCCGTTTTGTAAGATGATTTGCAACTGTTACATAAAGGTTCTGGATTCCCTGGTCAATTGTTTTGTACCATTTGCGGTTTACAAGAAGGTCTGTTATTTCTGAATCGGTAAAAGCGTCGTAACGTTTGCGGCAGTTTTCGTCCAGCTTCTTTTTGAGGTCGGCAATTGTTTTCTTTTGTGATTTTATAGAAGCTTCATAAGCCTTGAACTTTTTAAGGATTTCAGGCTCCTGCGAAAGGTCATCATCTTCTGCCTTGTTGTTTTTAAAATCAAGCTCCGGTTTTTGAAAAATGGCAATAAGACCTGTAAGCTTGTCCACCATCTCATCGCCCTTGCCGATTTTTGATTCATCGTTAAAGTGAGCGTTGTTTATGATTCCTGTAAGGTTGTTTGCTTCCGCAAGCTTTGCAATGAGCTTGTCTATTTCCTCACCGATGTTTTTGTTTCCTTTTAAGGCAACAAGGTCTTCAAAACTTGCGCCATCTGGAATTGCTATTGCGCCATAAGGGTCATCTTTATATTTGTCTGAAACGTATTTTATAAACAGAAGAGTCAGAATGTAGTCTTTATATTGAGAGGCATCCATACCGCCACGAAGTTTGTCGCAGCTTGCCCAAAGTGAACTGTAGAGTTGTGATTTTTTAACTGCCATTTATTTCTCCAAAAGAATTATCTGATTATTTATTAACTTCATTTATCACGCAAATATCACCAATATCGCAATCAAGGGCCCTGCAAATTTTAGCAAGACTGTTCATGGAAACATATTCGCCTTTATTTAGTTTGGCCAGAATATTTGTTGAAATTCCAGCTAGAGGGATTAAGTCCGTTTTGTTTTTAATTCCTTTTTCGATGAGCCGGATCCATAGTTTTTTATAGTCTACCTGCATGGATAATCATTATACCATATTTTTTGGGATTTTTGTTAAAATAAATCACGATAAGTCAAAGTTTCTTAACTTTGATACTTAAAAAAAACGCTGGTATCCTAAAAGAATCCCAGCGTTATAAGCAAATCTATTCTATCTCTCCCATTCCCGCTCTCTCCGCAGTTTCCTTTCCGTTTCCCGCCCCAGTTCAATCGAAATAAAAGTACCGCCGGCTTCACGTTCTCTTTCTGCTTCTGCCTCTCTTTGGCGAACTATTTCATCCTGCTCCGGACTTGTAAGTAAAGTAAACTGCGGAATTTTAAAATCGCCCATTGTTTTTATAATATCCATTTGTGCTGCTCCTCCTTTTATGCAAATCTAAAATGGTAAATTGTCCAGAGTTTCCTGGCTTACTTCATCAATGCCGGTTTCTTTTACAGCTGTTATATTTGTCTTGTAAGTCACATTTGTTCTTTTTTGATTAAGCCATTTTCGCAAAGATTCATAGTCTGATTTTGGATGAGCGTTCTTTTCTTCCTTCCATTTGGAATATTCCTGGAATGAAGAAATGACAGCTGTCTTTCCAAAATCATTAATCAGTTTTTGTATTTCATCTTTTGTCATAAAAACATTTGTTGTATTTCCAGCTGGCTCTTTTTAATATATAGTTTTATTATTCACACCTTTATTATTCTCCTTGACATCTGTGACTATAGGGGATTGGACATTGTTGTCCTGACCTTGTTGACACTGGTGTCCATACCATGACATGTACTCCTTTAAGGATGGAATACATGTATTTATCATGATCTGACGTTCTGTGACCTGTAGAGAGTTTTTCTGATAAATCATGTTTGTAATTATCAGATTTCGTTTCTTCAGATCATTAATCCATCTGGAGATGGTTCTGGAGCTCACTTTGTATCGTTTTTCAAAGTATTCGTTTGAACCCCAGCAATAGCCCTTTTGTTTTGTGTGTGAAGCTATATCTCCAAAGAGCAGCTTTTCACCAATTGGAATATTTGAATCTGTAAGTATAAACTCTGGAACAATAACGAACTGTATCTTTCCAGGCTGATTTTCTTGCTCCATTGGTACCGTCCTTGCCAGTAGTACAGCCTTTACCAATGTTTACGCGCTTATGACTTGTAAGCTCATAAAATTCAATCCGCCCATCATGAAAAGTGAATTTAACTTCGCATGAACCATGTACAATATGTTCATCATTAATCTGATTCATCAGCTGGATTAAAAGTTCTTCAGTCATTATTGGGCCTCCTCAAGTTTTGTCTGGCCGCGAAGAACAGGAGCAGTTACTGTGCACTTAGTAATATATTTTCCAGTTCTTTACGATGGATAAATACACGTTTGTGGATAACAGTTCTTGGTAAATCTGAATAAGAAATCAGACTATCTAAAGTACTGACTCCAATTCCCATAATCTGAGCAGCTTCCTGACGTGTAAATAGAGTTTTTTCAGGCCACTCAGTAATTTCATAAGGTGTAGTTTTCATTGACCTTTCTCCTTCAAACTTCTTTTGCAGAAAGAAGTTCAGTTAGTTTTATTCAAGAGAATCTCTCTTGTTCTGCAACTATCTGAAGGATAAAGGAAGATAAAAATCTTTAATAAGGAAAAATTAAAAAGGACTTTGAATAAAAAAACAAATTATAATTAATTATATTTTAAACTATAAGTTTAATGAAATTTATTTGAAAATAAATTATATTGAATCTACAAAACACAAATTAAAGTCGCTGGCCCTATGCTAGCAGGTTTTCTGCCAAACGAGGATGTCAAGGCCAAAGAGCGAAGCGTGCCTTGACATCCTCGTAAGCCGAGCGCCGTGTCTCATTGGTTTGACAGGCCCGAGACAAAAACCCGCCGCGCCGTTGGCGTAAAAATATCTTTTATGAAAGGAGTGCGTAATGAGCACAGACACATTTGACATTACAAAATTATCTCGTGCGATGACTGGCAAAAAGAGATGCTATTCGACAATTCTACGCATACCTTGGATTTATGGCTTGCTAAGTGCAGGCATAAAAGATAATGGAGTTTTTGTTAATGGAGAAAAATCATATGAGAACCGTAACTATTCAAAGACCGGTTGTTGATCTGAAAGCAACCGGTGCACAAATACGACGGACAAACCGTCGTTTGCGTAAGAGGAAATTATTGACATTTGCGCTCTCGCGCATAGGCATCAAATCACAAAATCATTTTACAGTTTATGCATGGGATAGGGAGCGACGGGTGAAAGCCGGCAAAATGCTCCGGTGGAGCATTTTGAGCGCGTCTCCGAGCAGCTGTGCTGCGAAGGGTGGAAAGTCAATTCCAACAATCGACAACTTGCTGGTGCTTGCTCACTTGTTTGAGAAGTCAGTCGAAGAGATTGTAATTCAGCGCATGATTGAAGTCGAAGTTTCATGCGTTTCAAACAAGATTGAAAAGCTCTGCAACAAGAATTGTAACGATTGCAAATTGCGCCTGAGTGCCTGATCTTTTTCTGTCTGTAAACAGCTTTAAACTAATGGTTTACAGATGTGAAAGGCCGCTGGCGGCCGGTGTTCAATAGTAAAGGGGCTGTCCTAGAAGTTATTAACAGACTTCAAAAAGGGCGGCCTTTTTTATGTTAAATGAATTTTGTAGATTTT
>OBCH01000032.1_pt1 | contig 44889 bp, 36 predicted proteins | sample 1495941 | NCBI WGS metagenome assembly OBCH01 (sample SAMN03418276, study PRJEB22391) | human gut metagenome | biome: human-gut; feature: organic feature; material: feces | host: Homo sapiens | place: Tanzania | collected 2013-01
ATGCCGTTTCTACTGATATGTCTTGTGAGATGTTCTATTTTATCGTGCAAAGAAAGGTTTATCAAGTTACATATAATGGGAAAGACTCTATACGAACCCTTTGTGGTAGTGCCAAATATGATATGTTTAATTTGATAGACAAAAGAAAACTAACATCTACTACGATAAATTTTGATACGATATTCTTGGATCGTTCTAAAAAGTTAACGGATAGTCAAATCTTACAATTAAACAAATGTGTATCCCGTGTAAAGACATTAGACAAAGTTCCTAAACCAGGGGTTGACATTAAAGATGGTTGGTATGTTTACTTATCTGTAGGAAAACTTGCCATTTATGAGTTTAAGTTTAATCTGGAAAGAACTCAAGAACTTAAGGACATATATGAACTGTTTGTGACGTTGAGGAAATACTCACCGATAGAATTCGACACAAACTGCAATGGCTATGTAATGGAAAATGGATATGAATACTTATGAAAAAAATATTTATACTATATGGTGGTTTATAGAGGCAATTCTGTGGAGTGTATATTATATAAATGGAATTTATATATCTGCATTATTGTTATTATTATGCTTGACCTTTTATAGTGAATCCATTGTTATAAAAAATATCAGGAATTGCCTTTTGTTGTTTTTTTCTGTAGGTTTCTTTATATTATGGTATTTAATTTTCATCTCCTGTTATACAGGAAAAATTGGAGAATGGATTTTTATTGGTGCTACTATTAATTTGTTTGTCTCACTTTTTGCATCCTTTCCCAAATATAAGGAGAAAGTGTTTAATTTTCTATTAATAATATTCATATTGTTATTAATGCCTATCATTTAAGCAATTATGACAGAAATCAGATGTCGGATGAAAACAGCACAATATGGTCTCTATGCCAGCGGCAAGACGTACGAAGATGACTATTCTGAGTCACGTTCAAAAGAAGCAACATGCATTGGAATATGTTCCAATACTATTTAAATCAAAGCAAACAAAAAATAGCTTAGCCCATTCACACAGAGTTAGCCCAGTCATCTACTGAAATCAGGAAAAGTCATCACGTACAACTATGTAACTTGCCCACTGCGATGGGCAAGTCTACCCATAACGTTGGGCAACTTTGCTCATCCTTATGGGCAAAGTTGCCCAACGCAGTGGGCAGACTCTGATAAAGCCTTCCGATAACTCTGATAAAGCCTTCCGTGAAAAGGTGTGGCTATGCTTTAACGAAGAAAATAACTCGGTTGAGGGACAAAGGCATAAAAAATAGGCTTACACCTTTCGGGATAAGCCTATCGTGTTCTCTTGCTTATTATTTTTATTCCTCACCGTTGTCCTCGTCCTCAGCATTCTCAGGAATCTCAAGCAATGGCAACTGTCTGTTGATAGCTGCATTGAATGAGATGATGGTCTCACTGCGTGACAAACCCAATGGCTGCAACTTGTCGTGGATGATCTCCAACAAGTGGTGGTTGTTGCTGGCATAAATCTTGATAAACATATCCATGCCGCCTGTCGTATAATGACATTCCACCACCTCAGGAATCTTCTTCAGCTCGTCTACAACGTGGTCGAACTGCTCTGGATTCTTAAGATACAGACCTACATAAGCACATGTCTCATAACCAATCTTCTCGGGATCGATGATGAACTGAGAGCCCTTGATGATGCCAAGATTTGTCAACTTGGCCACTCTCTGATGGATGGCAGCACCGCTCACATTGCATGCTCGTGCCACTTCAAGGAATGGGATGCGTGCATCTTGTGATATCAGTTTCAATATCTGCCTGTCCAGGTAATCTAATAACTGCTTTGCCATAAATTAAGTTTTATTTGGGTGCAAAGATAGTACATTAATTTAAGAAACGCAACTTTTTGCGCATAAATAATTATAAATTAATATTATTTACTCTTTTCTACGGCAGAATAGTTAACACGAAGCACTTTTGCCTGTCGTAAAGCCTGCTTGACATCCATCACTACACCCATGGGAACCTGACGGTCGGCGCGGATGGAAACTGTCATCTGCCGCTGGTCTTCAGCCGACATACGACGCTTCTCTGCCAACACATAGTCCATCACCTCGGCAGGTGTGGCGAGCTTATCATTGAGCTGAACGCAGACTCCACTTGAATCGGTCTCTACATTCGAGACTCCCTGCAAGGACCGTACTGGTTTGCCTATATAGATGTAAGACACAGCCGACTTCTTGGTCAGTCGGGTGAGCTGCTTGCCTTGTGGGGCGCGATAGTCAACCTTGAGCGTTACCTGGCGCATGTGGGTGACGATCATAAAGAAAAACAATACCGTGAATATCAAGTCGGGCAACGAGGAAGTGTTGAGTCCCGGCATCTCGTGCTCACGACGTCCGAACATGCTCATGATTCGCCCCCTTTCTTCTCTTCGGCATCAGCACTCACACTCTTGTCCTGGAAAGTGCGGGCATGAGCATACGACTCGGTAATGCGCTGCGGACACAGGTTGCGAACCCTATCCTTCTGGGCTTTCGACAACAGGGCAAAAGTCTTACCATATTGCTTGCGGGCATATTCGTCACGCAACTGCGAATAGGCCATCATCAACTGATTCTGTACCTGGAAATAAAGATCATAGCTTGCCTCGCGGTCACTCTCGATTGAGATAAGATGACGGCTGCCCAAACGATGCACTAATTTCACCACCTCACCCTGCAGTCGGTCTACCGGGAAAGGCTTGTCGTTCAGGAGCAACAGATGGTCGGCTGTGACGTGAAGTTCAAGGAGTGTGGCCTTGTCGACAACCGAAACCTGCTGTTGATGCTGTGGCTCAGGGGCTGGCAACTGGCGCAGCAAACCCTTGTCCACATCCATCGATGTGGTGACAAGGAAGAATATCAACAGCATAAAAGAAATGTCAGCTGTAGATGTGGTATTCAGTCCCGGTACTCCATGTGGTTTACGCAGACGCTTCATTTCTTTCGTTCTTTACGCACATAACGGGTTACGCCAAAGAGCACTACGCCTATGGCTGCTATCAGCAATATGACTGAGGCGAGGACAAACATATCACTCAGTTTCAGCCAGAACCAGTCGTTGTAGTCATTGCCGTTGACCAACATAGGAGTGGAAGAACCTACGGCGAAGCCTATGACGAGCAAACCAAAAGTTGAAAACCATGTGATGCGGGCTATCTTGCGGGCAGGCACACCATTGACCACAGCGTCCTGACGACTGCCCGAACGATGGCTTCGCCATGCCGAGAAGCCTATCATGCATAATGCCAACAGAAGGACTAACACCATAAGCACGATGAGCACATCGGTGAAAAGAGGGGCATTGAAGTCGGGGTTCTCGTCGAATGGCAGGTCGTAGCCCACCAGATAGAACAAGGCGAAAACCACCGCCGACACTCCTACCAGAACGTACAACAGTCGCTGCGAGAGCCTTTCGGTTCCCCAGCTCTTAAGATGCTTGATTTTCATGCTTATACTTGGCTATTATGTCCATCAAGGTGATGGACGATTCTTCCATCTGACTGATGATATGCTCTATCTTTGACAGGATGTAATTGTAGAACACCTGAAGAATAAGGGCTACGATGATACCGAAGATAGTAGTGATAAGCGCCACCTTCATTCCCGATGCCACAATGGTAGGACTGATGTCGCCTGCCTGCTGTATCTGGTCGAAAGCCATCACCATACCGATGACCGTTCCCAAGAATCCGAGCGAGGGAGCCATGGCGATAAACAGCGTTATCCACGAACAGCCTTTCGAGAGGTTGGCAGCCTGTACCGTGCCGTAACTGGCAACCGAACGCTCCACATTCTCCAGACTGTCATCTACATGCATCAGTCCCTGATAACAGATAGAGGCTACCGGTCCGCGTGTGTTGCGGCACAAGTCCTTGGCTTCCTCCACCTTTCCTTCTGTCATGCGGCTGTCGATGTCGAGCATGAGCTGCTTGGCATTGATTTCTGAAAGACTGAGATAAAGTATGCGCTCTATGCAGAACGCCAAACCAACCACCAGGGCAATGGCCACCAACGACATAAAGCCGGCATTGCCTTCTACAAACTTGGTCTTAAGAGCTTGATGAATTCCCATTGATTCTTCCTGCGCCATCAATGGCATAGAAGAAGCAACAAGGGTGAATGTCAATATTGCCAAACGTGCAATAAAAGGATTTTTCTTCATATATACCTTATATTATATATGTATATGCGGAAAGAGGGGGATTCGAACCCCCGATTCCCTTTAGGGGAATACACGCTTTCCAGGCGTGCCTCTTCAGCCACTCGAGCACCTTTCCTTTTGTCTGCGAGCACCTTGACGGGCTTCGGTGTGCAAAAGTATCGCTTTTCGGGCAAATAAGCAAAAAAGGCTTCCTATTTTATATTTCTTTAACTGACTCTACTTTTGCCACACCAACTTGCAGCACTGCCTACAGTCCTTTCACCACCTCGCAGCCAAAGATACGGCTTACATTGGCATTGGTGGCTGCCGCCAATTCGTCCTCGCTCACCTGATAGGCTGCTGCCAGGGTGCGCATCACGTCGACAACATAGGCACTCTCGTTACGCTTTCCTCTATGTGGAACTGGTGCCATATAGGGACTGTCGGTCTCAAGTACAAGGCGATGAAGCGGAACCACTGCAGGAAGGTCTTCGCGCAGATGACTGCTCTTGAAAGTGGAGACACCGCCTACTCCCAACACGAAACGGTCGAAAGAAAGCAATTCCTCAGCCTCGCGCTGATTGCCCGTGAAACAATGAAAGACGCCTCCCGGCAACTCTTTCTCGTAAGAGCGCAAGAGATGAACCATCTCGTTCTGCGCCTTGCGACAATGTATCATGAGGGGAAGACGGGTTTCCACCGACCACTTCACCTGTTCCTCGAAAGCCTGCAACTGTTCGTGCTCAAACTCACGGCTCCAGTAATAGTCAAACCCCACCTCACCTATAGCAATGAAGTCGGAAACTGTTGTGTTGATTTGCACGCGATGCTCATCGAGGATTTGACGCAGCTCGGCAAGCTGTTCTTTCCAGTCGGCCTTCACCTCCTCTGGATGGAGTCCTATCATGGGATAGGCGTAACCGGGATATTGATGACTGAGGCTGAGCACAGCCTTCGTAGTCTTCACGTCTATAGCTGGCAGGAACACCTTGCCCACTCCTGCTTCGCGGGCACGGGCAAAAGCCTCAGCTCTGTCTTCGTCGAACTCCTCGGCATCGAGATGCGTATGTGTGTCGATAATCTTTATCATTTTTTATTTGCGGTCTTCTCGCTGTTCGATTAATATTTGCGCTTCATCATGCGCTGGGCATACTTCTGCAGTTCTTCCTTACGCTCTGCCGGAACCTGAACTGCATCTAAGTATTTCTTGCTCTGCTCAAAGTAGTAGGCTATCTTGGCTTGCGCCATCTTGTCGATACCGATCTCATTATACAGACGTGTTACGGCAGCGATTTTCTCCTCGCGGTCGAAAGACTTGGCATTGACCCACTTCTCCAACTCCTGTCGCTGTGCCTCATTGGCATGACTGAACGCATTGATGAGCATGAATGTTTTCTTGTTGGAGGTGATGTCGCCGCCTATCTTCTTGCCGAAGACCTTGGAGTCGCCATAAACGTCGAGATAATCATCCTGTAACTGAAAAGCCAGACCTATCTGTTCGCCAAACTTATACAGATTATCAGCATCCTCGGCAGGGGCATCAGCCAGGATGGCTCCTATCTTGAGCGCACAAGCCAACAGGACGCTTGTCTTCAGTCGAATCATCTCGATGTATTCCTCTTCGCACACATCGTCCCGGGTCTCGAACTCCATGTCGTACTGTTGTCCCTCGCCAATCTCGAGCGCCGTAGTGGTAAAGAGGCGAAGAACATCTGCCAGATGACGGCTGTCGCATTGTGCCATTCGCTCATACGCCAGCACCAGCATACTGTCGCCAGACAGGATGGCAGTATTGGAATCCCATTTTTTGTGCACCGTCTCATGACCACGGCGCAAATCAGCCTGATCCATCAGGTCGTCGTGCAGGAGTGTGTAGTTATGATAGGTTTCCAAAGCGATGGCATTCATCAGGATTTTATCAGTATCTTCCTTGTAAAGATTGTAGCCCAGAAGCATCAATACGGGGCGAATGCGCTTGCCACCCATCGACAAGACATAGCGGATAGGTTCGTAAAGCGACTTCGGAGTACGCTCGTAGGGAAGCGCATCTAAAAAGGCATTCACCTGAGTCAGTAGTTCGTCGGCTGTCTTCATAATTGTTCGTTTTTTTATAATGGTTGAGTGATTATTTCTATCAATGTTGAGTGATTATTTCTATCAGAGTATTATAAAGGGATACTTGAGCATAATAAAGAAATGCAGGGTCAGAGCTGGAAGACGACAGGCACTGCCACCATCGTGCGACACACCTTGTTGTGGTCCATACCAGGTTTCCACTTAGGCATCATCTTCATTACGCGCAGAGCCTCCCTGTCGAGCAAGGGGTCTACCGAAGTGCTCACCTTCACGTCAGACACCGTTCCGTCTTTATTGACAATAAACGAAACCACCACCATGCCTTGTATCTTGCGCTGCTGAGCCTGACGCGGATATTTCAGATTCTTGGTAAGCCACTGCATGTATGCCGACCAGCCTCCGGGAAAGACGGGAATCTGCTGAACCACGGTAAAATTGATAGGAGCCTCGGGCTGTGCCGACGTGTTTGTGTTGTCGACTGGCGTTTCGGGAGCAGCTTCCTTCACATTGGCGCCATCCACGGCTCCTTCTCCGTCTCCTATCACAAGTTTGCTGGTTGTAGTGCTGATTTTCTGCGCTGCTGGTTCTGCTTTCTGTTCTGCCTTCACCTCTTGTGTAATGGCCTTGGATGCAGGCTTCGAGGCAGCCTCTGCCGAAACCATGTCCTTGGAGTCTGGAGGCAGCGAGAGCTCCAAGTCCTGCGACAGGTCTTCTATATCGTTCGACAAGTCATAATCGTCGGGCTGACTCGTATACTGCAGGCCTACGAAGATAAAGGAAAGGGTAAGCAACAGCCCAAGCAAGAAAAATGTTACCCGCTTGTCCTCCAACTGTGCACTATGAGATTTCTTGATTTCCAATTCCTTATTCCTTTATTCTACTAAACTTTATTCGTTTCTTTCAAAAAACGACGCCATGATGCGGTGTGAACTTTTTGCAGAATCGCTTCCATATAGAGCATGGCTTCTTATCGCATGCAAAAGTAGCCTTTTTAAAGGTAATAGCCAAATTTATTCTTCCTTTTTTTTGTATTGTCCATGAATTGGACATACTTTACATAAACAGACGGCATCACTACAATAAAAAAGAAAAAATGGAGTTATTCTTTTGTATTGTCTTCGATTTGCATTATCTTTGCAGAAGAATAAAATAATAGGAATGAGAAAACTTCTTCTTTCTATCCTTTTGGCACTGTCGGCAACTATGGCTGTTGCACAGGAAAGCCAAACGGGATACAACTTTCTTCGCCTGCCGGCAAGTGCGCACGCTGCAGCTTTAGGTGGCGACAACATCACCCTCATCGAGGATGATGAAGCCCTCATTTTCCATAATCCAGCTCTGCTCTCATCGGTAAGCGACAAGACCATCAACTTGGGATATATGAACTATATGTCGGGAGTCAACGCTGCTTCGGCAGCCTTCAACCGCATAGTGAAGGACAAGGCTTCATGGGCTGTATCGGCACAATATGTTGACTATGGAAAGATGAAACAGGTGGACGAGAACAATGTACAGATGGGCGAGTTCTCTGCCAAAGACATTGCTGTGGCTGGCTATTTCTCCTATATGTTGGGCAAGAACTTTGTCGGCGGAATCACTGCCAAGTTCATCACCTCTTATATCGGCGACTACAACTCAATAGGAATGGGCGTTGACCTGGGAATTAACTATTACGACCCTGATCATGAATGGTCGATTTCTGCCGTCGCCAAGAACTTGGGCGGACAGTTGAAAGCCTACGATGAGGAATACGACAAAATGCCTATCGACCTGCAGATGGGTGTGAGCAAGCAGTTCCCCAACATGCCTTTCCGCCTCTCCCTGACACTTGTCAACCTGAACAACTGGGATGTCAACTTCAAAGAACACCTTGTGGGAGGCGTCGAGATTCTGCTTTCCAACATCTGGATTGGCGCAGGCTACAATTTCAGACGGGCCAGCGAGATGGAGATACAAAGCTCCAACGACTCCTCAAGCAGTCATGGAGCTGGACTCTCTTTAGGCGCCGGCCTCAACCTGGAGCGTTTCCATCTCAACTTGGCTTATGGCAAATATCACGTCAGCAGCAACAGCCTGCTTGTCAATTTGGCTTACAGCCTCTGACACGTTCCGACAACTATTCTCTATCAAGAAAATATCACAAAAACAACATACACAGATTTATGAAGAAAATTACAATAGCCATTGATGGTTTTTCGTCATGTGGCAAAAGCACTATGGCCAAGGATTTGGCCAAGGAAATAGGTTACATCTATGTAGACACAGGAGCCATGTACCGTTCGGTCACTCTCTATGCGTTGCGCCATGAGCTGTTCGATGCAGACAACCAGGTGAAGGTAGATATGTTGGAGAAAGAAATGACCAATATCCACATCAGTTTCAAGTTCAACAACGAGACTGGTCGTCCCGACTGTTATCTCAACGGCGAACTCGTAGAGAAAGAAATACGCTCTTTGGAAGTTTCCAACCATGTAAGTCCTATCGCCGCCGTCCCATTTGTTCGCCAGGCTCTCGTTGCTCAGCAGAAACTGATGGGACAGGAGAAAGGCATCGTGATGGATGGCCGCGACATTGGAACTACAGTATTCCCTGATGCCGAGTTGAAGATCTTCGTAACTGCCGACTCCAAGGTAAGAGCACAGCGCAGATACGACGAACTGAAGCAGAAAGGTATGCCTGCCGACTTCGACGACATTCTGAAGAATGTAGAGGAAAGAGATTATATCGACACGCATCGTGAGGTTTCTCCACTCAAGAAAGCCGACGATGCCATTACTCTTGACAACAGCCACATGACCATTGCCGAGCAGAAAGAATGGCTCATGAAGCAATATCAGAAGGCTGCTGGATGCTGATAAAGACAGTAACAATTCAGCACCTCTATAGCCACAGGCAATTACTTTAATAGTCAAGTGGGCTCAATTCAGTAATACTATACAAATTGTTTTCTGTTACTTATAAATCTATGTTCTAAACTTTAGAACTTAAGTTCGATACTTTAGAACTCAAGTTCGATACTTTAGAACATAGAATTTTATAGGCTAAAAGAACATTTATATAGTATAAGAGTAAGATTTCTTGTGGTTTGACGATTTTAGCTTACCCTCTTAGCGTTGTTTTTAACATGGTTGACTCGGTTGTTACTTATTTTATTTATCATTTACGTTGACTTACTTCATTTTAGTTATATTCATAGTTGACGACTTATGCAGAGTAGTTACTAAAGGAGATTAAAGTATAAAAATATCTTAAACAAAAGACATTCAGCGAAACTTTGTGCCGTTTCACGGAAAATAATTTGGTCAAAATGTACCTTTTCTGTATATTTGCAATTAGAGATTAGAATATCAGAACAAGGTAGTAATGATATAGATTATAAATTTTGAGTTAATTACTGTTTTTTGAAGGTGGTGGGTCCTCGTGAGAAGACGTACCACCTGTTTTGTTTATATTAACTTCTTCCCCATTCACGAACTGATTACAAATGGTTCAAGATAAACTCACGGCATTCTTCCATCAGCCATTTGGGAGTACTGGTAGCGCCACAAATTCCCACAGTATTCACATCCTTGAGCCAGTCGAGGTGGATTTCATTGGCACTTTCTATCTGATAACTGTTGGGGTTCACGCGATGACATTCCTTGAAGAGCACCTTGCCGTTTGAACTCTTGCGTCCGCTCACAAAGAGCACGAGGTCGTGCTTGGAAGCAAAACTGGCAATGTTGGGCATACGGTTTGCCACCTGCCGGCAGATGGTGTCAAAACTCTTGAAAGTGGCTCCCTCTACAATATGCTCCTGACAATACTCTATGATACGATGAAACTCGTCAAGGCTCTTGGTCGTCTGGGAATAGAGATAGATGTCGCGAGAGAAATCCAGTTTCTCTACATCCTGGAATTTCTCTATCACGATGGCCTTGCTGGCAGTCTGCCCCACAAGTCCCAACACCTCTGCGTGTCCGTTCTTACCAAAGATGACTATCTGCGCATCCGGATTGCTGATATACTGCCGCTTGATGCGTTTCTGCAGCTGCAACACCACAGGACAGGTGGCATCGATGATGTCTATATGGTTTCGCTCGGCCAGAGCATAAGTCTCAGGCGGCTCACCATGAGCACGCAACAACACCTTGACATGATGCAGCTTCTCCATATCCTCGTGGTTGATAGTGATCAGCCCGGCATGATGCAGCCGTTCCACCTCCATTCCGTTGTGTACGATGTCGCCTAAGCAATACAGTTGTCCACCTTTTTCGAGTTCTTCCTCAGCCTTCTTGATGGCAGTGGTCACACCAAAGCAGAATCCACTGCCATTATCTATTTCTATTTGCACGGTTCTTTCTTTTTTTCTGAACTTGTTACTTTGCGTTCTTTCTTATCTGTTCTTATTTATATTGTCTTAATTGACGCGTTTCTCTCACTTCACCTTCACCCTTACCACAACCTTGGCATTATCGGGATCGTTGGTAATCATGAGCACACGAGGATTCTTCGAACGCGATTTCTTCAGTTCGGCAGCAACAGCTGTCACCTTGAGCTTGGCTGTCTCGCCAGGATGAATCTTCGTCTTATTGAGCGATACCTGAAGTCCCATTGTAAACATCTGCATACTTCTTATCTCAAGCACCGATTTGCCTTCATTGGTGATGAGGATTTCTCCCTTTACCTTTTTCTTGGTGCCAAAGTTGCCAAGGTCGAGTGTAGTGGCAGAGAGCTTCAGCTTAGGCGCCTGCGCCATGTCTTCAGCTGTCAACTTCTCAAAGTTTGGCAAGAGAACAGCCGATATGCTGATTTCCTTCTCGGGTGCGACCTTGTCACCAAGATGCGAGCCCAGATAGATGGAAGTCTGATTCAATCCTAAGTCGCGCAACTTGCGTGAGTCCAGCACTACCGTGATTACACCGCTGTGGCGTGGCGCCAACTTGGAAGGCGACACCTGTGCGGTGAGATAGGGAGGCAAGTGCATCACCACAGGCTGCAGCACCTCGTCGGTAGGATTCATGATGTGAATGCGCTGCACGGGGCGGTCGCCTCGGTTGATGTCATCAAACTCCAAGTCCTGTATGTCGGTCTTCAACTTGCCCAGCTGATAGGCGTAATTGCCGGCAAAGTCGACTACTCTTTCCACTACCTTTCCACGCATAGTAAGCACGAAAGGCTGTTCGTCGGCATTGCTGAAGAGTCCTATCTGCTTGATGAACGTTCCCATCTGCTTAGCATCGAATGTTGCCCTGACCATGAACGAATCGCCTGGTGCGATGTCTCGCTCAGGAAACTCTACCTCTGTGCATCCGCAACTCTTGCGCACCTGGCTGATGCGCAAAGCCTTGTTGCCGGCGTTCTTCAAAGGGAATTCTGCCGTTACGGGATTTCTGAACAACACCTGTCCGCAGTCGATTGTCTCCTGCTGCGTGGTTATTTTCTGTGCCGATGCCGAAACCGCCAACAACGATGCCAGCATCCATATACTCATTCTTTTCATCTGTTCACTTTGTATTTATCAGTTCGTATATTCTGTTTCTTATTCTACTTTCGGAAATCAAGGAGTCAGGGAGTTTTAAGACATCACTCCTTCACACTCAGCCTATAAGCCTCTGCCCTTCCGCCAAACTCTGGACTGTAGGCACACTGTGCCGCACAGGTTCCTGCCTGGTATTCGCCCTTGCGGTCGATATAATACTCCATCTCCACCACGTGCCTTCCTTTAGATAAACGACCAAAGTAGAGATTTGTTGTATAATCCTTGGGTGACACATAGCAACCCATGCTCCACTGATAGCCGCTCAACTGAGTGACGGGCTCCAGGCAGGCAGCGCGCTTATCCACCACTTGCACGAAGTCGTAGTCGCGGTCGGCTGTAATGGTAAGCACCACCTTTACCTTGTCGCCCACCTTCACGTTCTTGGCGTTCTGCACCTTTCTCACCACCTTGATGCCAGCCTCAGAGGCGGCTATCTCGGCAGAAGGCTGCACAAACTGGGCATATACTGCGCCCCAGCTGGTGCCTTCGTTCTTCTTGTCAATCGTCAGTGTGTGTGGTGCGCCCTGCTTCGAGGTCTTCACATAGCCCAGTCCTGCCGTAGCCTGAGGCAACTGCAGTGGTTTGCCATCTATACGGATAGTGGCATCGTCAGCCGACTTCTGCAGCAGTATTTCCTTTCCGTTTAGGAAGGCATAAACCGCATCCACCGTGTTGACTGGAGTATCCCAAGCCTGGGTGCGCTTCGACTGCAGCAACCACAGCTTCATCTCGTCGACAGCCTGCTGAACGGTCAGATTCTCTGCGGCAAATGCCTTGCCAGCCTTTGTTCCCAGCATCTCCGTAGCCTCGATAGCGGCCACCTGTGTAGGAATCTTATAGTCGCGCCAGCTATAGTAAGCTTTGCGTGTGTCGAAGTATCTTCCCATTCCCGGTCTGCTTACCGAATACTCGGCTATGCTCTGCAGATAGTCGGCAGCCTTAGCCTGCTGTCCATTGCTTGCCAGCACCACGGCAGCTCTTGCCTTGCCATAGATGGTGAACTCACCGGTACGCTCTGCCATATTCTGCAGCAGATAAGTCGCTGCCGGATCAAGTTTGCGTCCGTCGAGCGAGAGAATATATAAATAATGTATAGCCAGTTCGCTCGGGCGCACATTTCTCTTCTTCTCCGCCTCTTTCTTCATGTCCTTCACTTCTGCAGCAGCCTTTCGCTGCAGATAGCGCAGAGCAGCAGTCAGCATGTCTTTGGTCTCCTGCTGTACACCCACCATACGGTTCAGCCTAACCATCATCTCAGCCACCTCGGTAGTCATGTATCTGCTGCCTTCCATGCCTTTCCACCAGGCGAAGGAGCCGTCGGCAAGCTGAAGCTTACGCAATTTTGCCACCTCGTCGGTCAGTCGGTTCTGACACAGCGACTCGTCCAGATATTCGGTCAACAGTCTTTTCTGCTCGTTCTCCCTGTCGGCATCCATCACCCAAGGTGTTTCGTTGAGCACCAGTTCGCGCAGTTCCTGATTCTTCTCCAGAACACTCTGCAGTAAGGAGCCAGCCTCGTCAGCCTTGCCACCCTTGGCTGCTCTTGCGCTTTCAGCCGAGGCTGCTTCCTGCTTCCACAACTTCACTACCTGTGCGATGACAGGACTCTGCTTCATGATGTGGCGGGCGATGCAGTTGCTGTAGATAGCCGACATCAGCGAGACGGCATTGTCGTCTTTCGCCTTACTGAGCGATGGCAGCGCCTGAATCATAAGCCAGCTTGGATTGTTGGTGTACTCGATAGTCACCTTGGCGCGTGCAGCCTGTGCTGCCTGCTTGCCTTCCTTGTCGACGAAGAGCGGAGTGAGGTCGAAGTGCTTCTCGCCCTTCTCCGTCAGTGTGATGGGCAGGGTGCGTGTTACGAGTTCGCTGTTGCCTAATACGGGCAGATAGTGCTGCTCGCCGTCGCTATAGCCACGACCGGCTGCCACCACCTTATTTATATATATACCTTCTTTCAGCCCCTGCACGTCAAACATCAGCGATGTCGATCCGTTGGCTTCCAGGTCGTATTTCTGAGTCTGCTGCCACACTACCTTGTTGGTTTCGGGGTCAAGAATCTGCATACGAGCACTGCCGTTCACCTTCCTGTCTGAGTTGTTGAACACTCTGACAGCCACCACAGCCTTGTCGCCTTCGCGCAGGAAGCGTGGCATATTGGGCTGCACCATCACCGTCTTTTGTGCCACAGCCTCGGCATCTATGACGCCATGACACATCTCTCTATTATGAGCCAGTCCCACAAATCTCCAAGTTGTGATGCTCTCAGGCAGGGTGAAACGTATGGCCACATTACCCTCATCGTCGATCTGCAGGGCAGGATAGAAGAAAGCCGTCTCGTTCAAGTTCTCGCGTGTCTGCACCTGGTCGAGCATTTCTTCAGTCTTTGCCGCCTCTGGCGCAGAGCAGCCCACAGCGATTCCTCCGTCAGCCACATCCTCTGCCGCGCTCTCGGTAAGTCCCGACAGCTGTTTGGCGTTAGCATATCTGGCTCCTCTGATGTGCATCACTCTACTTTCCTCCTTCACCAATTCATCGCGTTTGATGACGGGGGCTGTTGCCTTTGCACTCTCCACTATTCTGTCTTCCATGGCACCTTTGGCATAGAAGAACACCTTCTTGCCATAGAACACGCTTTGGAAGTAGAGCGGATTAAAGCTGTCGGCCTGCAGTTCGTTCTCCTGATAATACTTGGTGGGGAAGTTGCTGCCGAAGCCCGCATAGCGGCTTCTCACGGCGAGATTGTTCTTCCAGTAGCAACTGGGCAGCGACTGATAGAAGCCTAAGTTCATCTGCCATGTAAGCCTCTGCAACGGGTCGAGCGACTTGTCGTAGAGCACACTCATCAACTGCGCCTTGGCTGGTTTTCCGTCGGGCGTAGTGATGCGCAGTGTCCATTCCTCCTTCTGTCCTGGTGTAAGCCGGTTGCGGAAAGTTTTCCACTCGATGTTCAGCTTCTTCTCGGGCATGGGGCGTGCGATGTTCATGGTGCGTGAGTAGCATTTCCCGTCCTTTATAAAGGCGTAGTTGAGCACGATGCCCGAGGCATATTCTGGTCGGTAGGTGAAGGGCAAGGTGACGATGCTGTCGCCCAGTTCCCATGCACCTTTCTCGATCAGCTTGTTGCCGGCGATGATCGAGTAGACGATGTGCACACCGTTGGCCGATGACCCAACCTGCAGATAGACAGGCTTGCCGTCGGTGCGGAAGCTCGTGGCAGTCTGATAGCTCCAGTGCATGGTCTCCTCCATCGGCCTGGTGTCCTTCATACTAAAAAGGGCGAACTTATGCTGCAGGCTGTCCTGTCCGCACACAGCCTCCACCATGTGCATGCCCGATGCCAAATGTTGCAGTTGCACAGGCTCATTGGCCTCAGCATCAAGCCACTCGCCCCCATCTATGCGATACTTCAGCGAGTGGGCAATCTTTATTCCAGCACTGTTGAGGTAGGCAAAGGTCACCTGTTTCAGACTGTCGGTCTCCATGCGTTTAGGTAGGTCGACAGCAAAGGCGGTGGGTTTCGTGCCGAGAGGCAGACTCATCTCGCCTTCATGACTCTCGCCGCTGATGTCGGTGACGATGGCAGACACGTCGAAGTGGAAGAATCTCGCCACTCGCATAAAATCGTCAGCGCCATTGCTGTCGGCGCCAGTCAACTTAGCCTCTAATGGTATTTCCACATCAAAGCTTCCGTCCTCACGGGTCACAGCCTCTCCTGTCATCACCTTTCGGTCGGCTGAGCGTGAGCCCCACCACCACAGTTGGTTGCGCCTTGTCACAGTGTATTCCACCTTGGCTCCCTGCACAGGCAGGCCTGCATAGGTCTTAGCTGTAGCTTTCACCACCACGGTGTCGCCCCATGTATATCGTTCGTTCACCTCAGGAAAGTTGATCTCAAAGGTGGGTCGTTTGTATTCTTCAACACGGAAGTAGCATCCATCGCCCATGGCTCTTACGCTATACTGTCCAGTCAGTCCACCCTGTGGCAACACGAAGTCGGCGGCAGCCATTCCGTAATCGTCCGTCGTGACTGTCTTCTCTGCCACTACCTTCCAGTTGGCATCATACAGCTCCATCTTCACCTCCTTTCCCTTCTCAAAGGCCTTGGCATCAGTCCCCCGCTCATTGATGGCGAGGATAGCAGCGGCATGCACCGTCTGTCCGGGACGATAGATGGCTCGATCGGTATACAGATTGACGATGGTCTTGTTGTTTTTCTGCTCATAGTAGCGTGTACGTGAGAGATAGATGTCTCGTGCCGGACAGTACTTGTCGGTCGTGGTAGAAAGCAGCACGCTTCCGTCTACGTTCTTGAAGTATGCCTCGCCATCGGCATCGGCGGTGAGTCTGGCATGCACGATGCGCTTGCGCTTTTTGACCTTGAAGTCATAGTCGTCTCTGTAGAGTTCTATCCTTGCGCCGGCAATGGGCTGCCCGCTCGTGGCACTTACCACTACATAGCGGTGCCTTTCGTCGGGCAACTGCTGTATCATCACAGCCAGATCGCTCACATAGAAGAGTCGTCGGGCTGGCGCCACACCAGGGTTGTCGGCCGTCACCTCCATGAGATAAGCGCCTATGGGCAGCGCAGGCAACAGGATGGAGTCTTTCACCTCCTCGTAGTTGGGATGACCGTAAAACTGTCTGCTGTATTCTTTCTCGTGCAGCGCTGAAGTCTTGGTCTTCAGCCACTTGTAAGTTTTCTCGTCCTGCACGTCGTATTCGTTGTCGGCAGTGATATCGAGACGCGACAGCTTCACCTTCACGTTCTGCAGGTTGCGCACGCTGAGACGAACCCACTGCTCCTGTCCTGGGCGCAGCACCTGCTGCATATCATCAATATCGAACATCGGTTCGGTGAGTCGTTTCTGTGCATTCCTCAGCACGTTCATCCTCGACCATCCTCCCCATCGGCTCAGGGCGTAGTTGATGTAGTTGAGCTTGTCAGCCGGTTTGGTGTCGGTGGCTTCCTCCATGAAGCGATAGTGCTCCACCGCCAGTTCTCCCGCCTCGGGAATGTCGTGATACACATGTATGAGCGAATCGATGGTGTTGAGATACTTCGATTTTTTCACCTCTCTCACATCGTCCTGACGATATTTCTGAATCACCTCAAAGGCACACAGACAGGCAGCACCTCTGTTGCCCACCTTATTATAATAGGTGTACATCTTCAGATAAGCCTCCTTGCTGTCGGCCTCGAAACCTATAAGGTGGAGTAAATCATTGCCAAACGACGATCCGTCGAGTCCTTTCATGGTGATGGGCGCATACTCGGTCGATGTGTGGCGGGCAAGCAGCTCGGGCTGTGCCAGCGCCTTCATGAAATATTTCTGCGCCTTCGCCTTGTTCACTCGGTAATGGCTTGTCTGTTCATCCTCGTCGGGCACGGCGATATCGTAGACATTCTCCTCATAGAGTTTTCCCAATACCGCATTCCACACAGCCTTGAGCACAGGATCTGCAGCCTGTTGCTCCAGCTTCGTCATACGGTTGATGGCAGGAGCCAGAGAGTCGGTGGAAATAGATTTCCACAGCATTGCCTGTCTCATCTCGGCAGCCAGCAGTTGTCCGTAGTCTTTCGACGCGGAAGCCTTGGCGCTTATTTTTCTCATCACACCGATTTCGCTCTTCGGAAGGTCTTTCTGCCTGTAGGCATCAGCCTGCTTCCAAAGGTTGTCGTAAGTCTGAGCCATCGTTTGTATCACGGCAAACAGGGCAATGACAAGTGCTAAAATGTTTTTTTTCATAAGCCAAGTGTATGAAATGTTAACAATCCGTTTGATTTCAAACCTAATCTATTGCAAAAATACAAAAAATATCAGTTATCTAACTTTACAACTAAAACTTTTTACTAACTTTGCATCAAAATCATGCAAATAATCTAAAAAAAAGGCACTCTGTTTCTCATAAGAATTCAGTTCTACGCAATAAATAAGTAAAAACCAATAAAAATACTACAAAGACAATGGCAGAGAAAAAGTATGGTCATTTCGATGACGACAATCGCGAGTACGTAATTACCGATCCACAGACCCCATGGCCTTGGATCAACTATTTGGGAAACGAGGATTTCTTCTCGCTCATCTCCAATACAGCAGGCGGCTATTCCTTCTACAAGGATGCAAAATTCCGGCGTATCACCCGCTACCGATACAATGGTGTGCCTATGGACAATGGCGGCCGCTATTTCTATATCAAGGATGGCGACACCGTGTGGAACCCCGGATGGAAGCCCTGCAAAACTCCACTCGACAGCTACGAATGCCGCCACGGTATGAACTATACCCGCATCACGGGCAGCAAGAACGGTGTGGAGGCAAGTGTGCTCTTCTTTGTTCCGCTTCACACCTGGGCTGAGGTACAGAAGATGACGCTCAAGAATCAGTCGCAGGGGACGAAGACCCTCAAGGTGTTCTCCTTTGACGAATGGTGCCTGTGGAATGCAGCCACCGATATGGAGAACTTCCAGCGCAACTTCTCCACCGGCGAGGTAGAGGTGGAAGGCTCCACCATCTATCACAAGACCGAGTATCGTGAGCGTCGCAACCACTACGCCTTCTATACCGTCAATACAGAAATCCAGGGATATGACACCGACCGCGAGAGCTTCATCGGACTCTACAACGAGTTCTCTGAGCCACAGGCTGTGACGGAGGGCAAACCACGCAACAGCTTTGCCCACGGCTGGAGCCCTATCGCGTCGCATTATATCGAGGTGACACTGCAGCCAGGCGAGAGCCGCGATCTCATCTTCCTCTTAGGATATGTGGAGAACGAACAGGACAAGAAGTTCGTCGCCAAGAAGGTCATCAATAAGGAGAAGGCTCATCTTCTTATCCAGCAGTTTAACACTACAGAGAAGGTGGACGCTGCCTTCGCAGAACTCAACCAGTACTGGGACAACCTGCTGAACATCTTCACCATAAAGAGCGGCAACGACAAGTTAGACCGCATGGTGAACATCTGGAACCAGTATCAGTGCATGATCACTTTCTGCATGTCGCGCTCGGCAAGTTTCTTCGAGAGCGGCATCGGTCGTGGCATGGGCTTCCGCGACTCCAACCAGGACCTCGTGGGCTTTGTGCATCAGATTCCCACCCGTGCACGGCAGCGCATCATCGACATTGCCAGCACCCAGTTCCCAGACGGCGGCTGCTATCATCAGTATCAGCCACTCACCAAGCGCGGCAACAACGACATCGGTGGCGGATTCAACGATGATCCATGCTGGCTCATCTTCGGAACCGTGGCTTACATCAAGGAGACGGGCGACTTCTCCATCCTCTCCGAGCAGGTGCCTTTCGACAACCAGCCGGGCAGCGAGGTAAGTCTCTTCGAGCACTTGAAGATTTCGATGAACCATGTCATCAACAACCTCGGTCCTCACAAGTTGCCACTCATCGGACGTGCCGACTGGAACGACTGCCTCAACCTCAACTGCTTCTCGTGGGATCCTAACGAGAGTTTCCAGACAACAGAGAACAAGGGAGAAGGCTCCAAGGCAGAGAGCCTGATGATAGCCGGACTCTTCGTCGTTACAGGCAAGGACTATGTGGCGCTCTGCAAGCAGCTCGCCAAGGAAGCCGCAAACAGCAGTGAAGGCACTATCGCTGGTCTCGCCGAGAATGACTACCTCGCAGAAGCCAACCGTATGCAGCAGGCAGTAGACCAGATGAGCGAAGCCGTGAAGCAGCACGGATGGGACGGAGAATGGTTCCTCCGCGCCTACGACTTCTTCGGCAACAAGATAGGAAGTGATGAGAACGAGGAGGGCAAGATCTTCATCGAGAGTCAGGGCTGGTGTACCATGGCGGGCATCGGACTGGAAGACGGTCTCTGCGACAAGGCACTGGATAGCGCCAAGGAGCGTCTGGAGTGCGAACACGGAATGGTGTTAAACAATCCAGCCTATACCACCTATCATGTAGAGATGGGCGAGATTTCCTCTTACCCAGAGGGCTACAAGGAAAATGCCGGCATCTTCTGCCACAACAATCCTTGGGTTATCATCGGTGAGACTGTAGCGGGACGTGGCAACGATGCCTGGAACCACTACACCAAGATACTCCCCAGCTATGTGGAGGAGAAATACCAGACTCTGCACAAGGTAGAGCCTTACGTGAACTGTCAGATGGTGGCAGGCAAGGACGCAGCTCGTCCGGGCGAGGGAAAGAACTCATGGCTCACAGGCACCGCAGCATGGATGTGGTACACCATCAGCGAATTCATTCTCGGCATCAAGCCCGACTACGAGGGTCTTCTCATCGATCCCTGCCTTCCAAGCACCGCTAAGGAGTATGAGGTAGTGCGCAAGTTCCGTGGTGGCGAGTACCACATCGTGATAAAAAATCCAGATGGCAAGGAGAAGGGCGTAAGCCGCATCACCGTAGACGGCAAGCTCATCAGCGGAACCATTGTTCCCTGCTCCCCAGGCAAGCACGAAGTCCACGTAGAGATGTAACTACCCCCAAAAACAAAAAGAGGGTGTGTCATAAGTCTGTGACGCACCCTCATCTTTATTTTATTAACACTATTCTTACTTACAAGAACTTACTTGACCTCCTTGAAATTAGCCGCCACTGATTATCAGCGACTTACAGAGACTTTGGTACAAATAAGGAACGCCATAAGCATCCTTAATGTTATCAATCAACAAATATCGAGAAACATCCGTGTGATGCTCTTCCTATTCTATCTTGTCCTTTTCTATATATTCCTTTCTTTTGTTGGTGCAAAGGTACAAAAATATCTATGCCGTTAAAGTTATTCTGCGGAATCCTACAGATTTAAGCTCTTGAATTTGCATGATACATAATCCTCAAACATATCATCTAGCTGATATAATATATTCCGCTCATACTTGAATAGATTTTGATTAAATTACAGAATTATACAGTTATTTCTCTGGCAGGTGCTCAAATGTTACCTTACCAGCATTAAAATCTGCTTGAGCTTTCTTGTAAGCTCTATCGAAAGTACGGGGAGCAGTTTTGTACACTTCCTGTACTGCGTTCTGTAGTTCATCTCGCTTTGCTCTTATTTCATCTATTGTGTACACTCCTGCAAGAATATCATTCTTGAATGATCGATAATCTTCTCTTAATCCCCAAAGGGAATTTGCAGTGATGACATGTTTGTTTGCAAGACCACTGAAGTCAAATGCTTTTGAAATTGTGTTAGCAAGCATTAACAACAACGAACAAACAACAAGATACCAATGTATTACAGGCAATTCGGTATTCATCTGAGAAACGACATCTGCACTAACAAAAAACGATAACAAAAGCTGTATCCACCTCAAAACTTTATTGATGTTGGTGAAAATATCTGCCGCTTTCTCATGAATTTTGTGAGTCCATTCTACATTACCATAGCAGAATTCTATCTGTTCATAATAGATTTTAATTTGGGAATCTGTTTCCATATATAGTTCTCCATTTTTGATTTCTTGTCCACTCTTTACCTTCATTATCTGCCGAAATAGCCTCTAATGACAGTTTATATGCATTCTTAGCTTTGGGTCTAAAGTTACTAATGTTATATATAGCCTGAGCACTCCCTTCTGCGTACCATACATACTGATTTTCTTTTTGGTCTGCAAGATACTTGAAAAAGTCCCTACTCATAAAATCGTAATATAGATATGATTTGTCACGATAAGCCCATTGACGCATAAAACGAATTACAAGGGTGTCTATTAGACAACTTTTTATATCAACATTACAATAATGCTTCCAAGAACGAGCCATACGGCATAATCGACGAACATTGTTGTTACAAGCGATATCAGCATCAATGACAGCTTTAATCTCTGGACGGGGATTTGTTTTCTTCCACGAGCCTCCGTTGTTTGAATCGGCATGATAGAAACTTCCATCTTCACACTCAAATGCGGGCACAATCTCGAATTTCATACCATCAGCAAAACTTACTTCAACTATTTGCCCGTCTCCTTTTACGCATGTACTTGGATAAGTTTTTAAAATAGAGTTTCTGACGGCATTTAATAATGCGGATTGACCATTATATCTATATCCATTATATTGAACGTATGTAGAATAAGGTAGAATCATTATCATGTCAACATCACTGAAATATCCATTTGCAGTATTACGTCCATATGATCCAACATATAAAGTGTTTGCCGTAGAACCGCTTATACCTCGGAAATCCAAATTTACACGTTTAGCGACGGCATCGTGTCTTGATGCAACAATACCTCTTTTATAAGAACTAATTTGAAGATTGTCGCAAAAACTTTGAAAGGATTCTGTTAATGTCATATTACAACAAATTTATTAATAAGAACTCTATCTCCATTATCTTGATTTTTTTCCGATTAACTTACGTAATATTATCAAATCCGCTTCCACACCATCTTTTGACACTAGTGAGTCCTTGGGCAGCACGGAGTAGTTCTTGGCAATGTTTTCTTTCTTACCGCTGAACCATTCGCAGAACGCAGTTTGGAGGAAAGAGTCACCATCAAGGTTATCTTTCTTGTTATACCTTATTATATTAGTGACGAACTGTTTCAATTCAGCATTGCGTAGTTTCTTATTCAATGGAATGCCCAAATCCTTGTTGGCAGATACCTGGCTAGTTTCAATAAACAGTTTGACAACGTCGCATACTTTTTCTACATCTTCTACAGGAGTACCAGCAAGTGAGAATACAAGCATAGTGTACTCTTCTGTATTGGTCAGTCGCCTCTTTCGTTCTTCTTCCTGACATCGCTTGATTTCTGCTTCAAGGTTGAGCAGATGCTCTCGTCTTTCCAGCACATCCGATACATTTGCAGACAGAATACTGATTTCACGCATCCGTTTCTCGTTTTCGAGCATTAGGTTCCGTTTAATCTCTGCAACCTGTTGGTCAACCAATGTCTGTACAACCGAGGGAATTCGCTCTTGAAGAACTGTCAAAATAGCATTTGTATCAGTTTGTGGAATTTGTTTCACCGCTTCCATGATAGCCTCAAATTTGGCATCAGGAAGGGAATCTTCCTGCGAATTGGCACGAAACTTTTTCATCTCATCGTCCAAAGAGACTAACATCCCAGTCTTCTCATCTATCTCTGTCTGATAGAAGGATGTGTAGTACAAGACAACAATCTTATAGAGAACAACCACAGCCGCTGCACCATAGAAATACGGAATATAAGAAGACCAGTCAAACCGGTCTTTGTCGAGATTAGCAAAAGCACCAATGAAGACCATTGCCAGGACAGCAGCTATAGCCAATGCTGCAATAATCCAAACTATCTTCTCTATTATTTTGAAAAACTTCACCATAATTTATGCGCTATATAAGAATGATTATAAATCCAAGCTGTCCTCTTTGAGTAAGAAGTCGAAGAGACCTATTGTCAGTATGCCCTCTTCATTGCGACGTGGCATGATATGGTCCTTCACAATGATAACCTTTTTGAAAGAGTCATTGATGTTCGTCAGTGAACGAGACTCCTGTATCTCCTTTTCTCTATCTGGTATAGACAATGCCGACTGCACGTAGTATTTCTTGCTTCCAAGACTGGCGATGAAGTCCACTTCCAGTTGAATACGAACCCACTTACCATCCTTGTCCTGCTTCTTTATCTCCACCATTCCAACGTCCACACTATATCCACGTGTGATAAGCTCGTTGTAGATGATGTTCTCCATGATGTGCGTCTCTTCTTGTTGGCGCATATCAAGGATAGCATTTCTCAAACCTATGTCTGAGAAATAATATTTGGATAGTGTGTTGATGTATTTCTTACCTTTTATGTCGTAGCGTATGGCTTTGTTCAGCAGGAACGACTCAGACAGATAGGTAAGGTAATTAGAGATTGTTTGACTTCCAATGCTTACATTCTTAACGCTTTTGAAGGTGTTCGATAATTTAGTAGGATTGCAAGGAGCGCCAATAGATGATGCCAAAATAAGCACCAACTCACGCAGTTCATTATCGTTTTTGATTTTATGCCTTTCGATAATATCTGCCAAATAAACTGTTTCAAACAAACCCTTCAAGTAGTTGATTTTCTTTTCTTCGGTTTCAAAAGACTGTATAAGTGGCAAACCTCCATAGGTGTAATATTCGCGCCATGCATCCTGCTTGTCACCGCCAACGGCAGAATAGAACTCTGCAAAAGATAGCGGATTCACATGGATGGTTTCTCCTCTGCCACGAAACTCCGTTGGGATATCCGAAGACAGGAAGTGAGAGTTGCTGCCTGTCACGTATGTGTCGGCATTATCAATATGACGGAAACTATTCAACACATCCACAAACTCGTCCATCAGTTGTACCTCATCTATGATGATGTAATACAGTTCTTTGTCCTTGATTCTGTCATGAACATAGTGAAGCATAGTGTCTGGATTTCTCAGTTCCTTGTTCATGCGATCTTCAAGGTCTATGCGGATGATGTGGTCATCAGCCACCCCATTATCTAATAGGTAGTGATAGAACAAGACGTTCAGCAGATACGACTTGCCACATCTGCGGATTCCTGTTACCACCTTGATAAAGCCATTTTGACGGCTTTCGATCAGTTGTTTCAGATATCGATCTCTTTTTATCTCCATTGTTCTATATTATATTCTTGCCAGTATTGGCAACTTTTTATGATGCAAAGGTACTTCTTTTAATTCTACTACACAAGTTTTACATTAAAAAACTGCCAATCTTGACATTTTTTTTATGCAGAGATAGCAAGAGTGACCAAAATTTAGTTTCAAATTGAGACAATCTCAAAGCATTTGGCGAAACCTTTCTGATAATAAACTCTGTTTGATTGCCAATAGCAGAGGCGGAATAATGCCATTTGAGGAGTTCATACTATTATGATGCTGTCGTGAAAATGGTTATAAAAACAGTCATAGACTTGGCAAAACTCATAAAAAAGTATAAAAATAGGGGTGAAAATATGACTAAAAACGATTGTTGTTCGCAAAAGTGATTTATTTTCACTATATTTGTGCCATAAATCCGAGTGATATGGAAGATATAAATCGTATTAAAGTCGTATTAGTCGAGAAGAAGCGAACCAACAAGTGGCTTGCTGAACAAATGGGTGTCAAACCCTCCACTGTTTCTAAATGGTGTACCAATTCTTCTCAGCCAGATGTGGCAAGCTTGCTAAAAATTGCGGACTTGTTGGAAGTTGATATCAAAGAACTCATAGTTCGAGAGTACAAAGCTTATATTGAAAGAGCCAACTCTACATTGGGTTATATTGAATAGCTAATTGAAAAAGACAAAAGATTTTTTGAAAACTAAAAGATAATAATAAGATAGATGGCAAAGAAAGCAAGTAAAAAAGAAGATGTTCTGAATCTTGAAGCGATACTTTTCAAGTGCAGAGATATACTCCGTCAGGCAAAGAACTCAGGCTCGTTCTTTGAAAAGCGTGACATGATGCTGACGCTCGTATTCCTACGCTTTATGGGCGAGAAATACGAGGATGGAGTTGCGTCGCTCCGTCAACGACTCATTGAGGAAGGATTAAACCCCGACAACGAGGAGATTATCAAGGCTTTCTTTGATGATGCCACTTTTGCAGATGGCACTTTCGATTTGCCCGTAGAGGCTCGTTGGTCAACTATCATCAACACGGCTGCACCTCAGCTGAATGTGGCACTTGACACTGCTCTGCGCAGTATCGGCGAAACGAACCCCACGCTGAAGGGCTGTTTCGTGGAAGGTACGTTCACCCAACGCAATCTTGGAGCCAATGACATGAAGAAGATTGTGGATGAGGTCAACAAGATCAGCCACAAGACGTTTGGTGAAGAGAAAGACCTGATAGGTCGCGTATATGAGTATTTCCTGAAAGAGTTTGCCGTTAATGCCACGAAAGAGGAAGGCGAGTTCTATACACCACATGATGTTGTTCAGCTCATCGCTACTGTTATTGAGCCGTTCGATGGCACATTGTACGACCCATGCTGTGGTTCCGGCGGTATGTTCATTCAGAGTACCGACCTGGTAAAAGCCAAACAAGGCGACATCAGTCGTATCAATGTATATGGCCAGGAGAAGGAAGCAGCCACCTACCGTTTGGCAAAGATGAACCTCGCTCTGCGCGGCATAAGTCATAATCTTGGTTCGGAGAGCGATTCCACTTTCACCAACGACCTGCATAAAGGTCTTTACTTCGACTATATCATGGCAAATCCTCCTTTCAACTTGAAAGGCTGGTATAATGACAACTTGAAGAACGACTCTCGCTGGACAGACTACGCCACTCCTCCGGAGAGCAACGCCAACTATGCCTGGATTCTGCACATGCTTTCTCACCTGAAGCCACTTTCGGGTGTGGCTGGATTCCTTTTGGCCAATGGCGCTTTGGGAGACACCGATGCACTTGAAATCCGCAAGGAACTGATAAAGAACGACAAGGTTGAAGCAATCATAATCTTGCCAAGAGAACTTTTCATCACAACGGATATCAGCGTCACCTTCTGGATTCTCAATCAGAACAAGAAGGGTGGGAAGTATCATGGTCGACAACTCCGTAATAGAGAACATGAAATACTCTTCATGGACTTGCGCCAATGGACGGAAAACCCTGTTAAGGGCGAGCAGAAGAAAAAGGTACGTCTCATTACAGAGCAGATTCAGCGTGTGGCAGATATCTATCATCAGTGGCAGTCGGAGGGTACAGACGGCAACAACTTTGCTGTACCTGAGCTATATCGTAGCGTGAGCATTGACGAGATTGAGCAGAACAATTGGACGTTGGTGCCAAGCAAATACATCGAGTTCATCGACCACGATTTGGAGATAGACTATCCCAAGGAGATGGCTCGCATTCAGCAGGAAATGAAAGAACTGATGCAACGCGAGAAGGAATCACAAAAGATGCTTGAAGAAGCATTTAAAGGCATTGGCTATAGCATAAACAAAGAGAAGGTATGACTATGGAGAATGTAACGTTGCATAACCAAGAAGGTAAAGAGACAATTTTTGTAAACGACCTTCGGACAATCGTCTTTGCTGCCAGAGACGCCAGCTACCGTATGGCTAATTTAATGCAGGTTGCACAAAATTGGCTTATCGGCAGACGTATTGTAAAGCAGGAACAACAGGGAAAGATTCGTGCGGAATACGGCAAGCACGTTGTAGAACTGGCATCCCAAGTTCTTACAAAAGAGTTTGGACAAGGCTTCTCCGAAACGCAGATAAGAAACTTTCGCAAGTTCTATCTGACATTCAGTGGATTGCAAATTCAGCAGACAGTGCCTGCTGAATTTAGGTCGAGGCTTGCATCAATTCAGCAGACAATGCCTGCTGAATCTTCCGACAATGGAATCGCAATGCCTGTTCAGCTTTCATGGAGTCATTATGAAAGACTGATACGTGTGGCTGATCCTGATGCACGCTTTTGGTATATGCATGAGGCTGCCACACAACAATGGGACTATCGCACGCTGAAGCGCAATATTGATTCTCAATATTACTATCGCCTTGCTCAAACCCCAAAGTCACAGAGACAAGAAGTGGTTGACGAGATGTGCCGTTTGACTGCTGATTATGAGAACGAGAAATCAACCTTTGTCAAGAACCCTATGCTTGTTGAGTTTCTGGGGCTTAAACATCGGGAAGCATTCACAGAAAGCAAACTGGAGCAAGCCATTCTTGATCACTTGGAACATTTTCTGATGAAGATGGGCAAAGGGTATGCTTTGGTTGATAGGCAAATGCACATACATACAGAAGACAATGATTACTACATTGATCTCGTATTCTATAACTATCTATTGAAATGTTTCGTTTTGGTTGACCTCAAAACCACCAAAGTGTCGTATGAGGATGTTGGGCAGATGGATATGTACCTGAAACTTTTCGATACCTACAAGCGTCCCGAAGGCGATAATCCTACAATCGGAATAATTCTTTGTTCAGAGACAAATGCCGATGTGGCACGTTTTTCTACTCTTGCCACCAACAAGCAGATGTATGCTTCAAAGTATCTTACGTATATGCCGTCAAAGGAAGTTTTGGCACGTGAAATAGAACAACAAAAAGAAATATTCCGTTTGCGTAATAATAACGAAGAGGAGGTATAGACTATGGGATTGAAGAAGTATAAAATTGGTGAATTTGTAGAGCCATATAGTCAACGCTGTGGCATCTCAGATCTTATTCCTGAGCAAGTCTCTGGAATAAATATCGACAAGGAGTTTTTTGAACCTGCAAAGCAAGTTGGCGAAGATACAAGCAATTACAAAATAGTTCCTCCCGACTATTTTGCATGCAATTTGATGCACGTTGGCAGAGACTATGCGTTGCCTGTTGCTATAAACCATAGTGATAAAGACAAATATGTAAGTCCCGCTTATACGATTTTTAAGTTGAAAGACGAAAATTTGGTACTGAAGGAATATTTCTTCATTCTTCTTAAGTCTTCCGAGAAAGACCGTTATTTCGCTTTCCATACAGACTCGTCTATAAGGCAAGGTTTACCATGGGATGATTTCTGTGACATCGACATCACTCTCCCCTCCATCAAGCAGCAGCGTAAATACGTAGATGTTTATTTGGCTCTTCAAAACAATCTTGCTGCCTATCAAAGCAAAGTGGAAGAATTGAAACTCGTCTGCGATGGGTATTTGGATAAATTGAAAATCGAAAATGAAAAATTGAAAATTGGGGAGTTCATAGAAATGTGCGACGAGAGAAATAGCGAGGGAATATATACCTTGAAGAATCTTCGTGGAGTTTCTATAGAAAAGAAGTTCATTGACACAAAGGCAGATATGGCAGGCGTTTCTTTGGCACCTTACATAGTGGTAAAACCAGACTTCTTTGTATTTGTTCCTGTTACATCGAGAAATGGAGAGAAAATAACTCTTGCCATTAATGATTCTAAAGATACTTACATTGTATCATCGGCATATACTGTCTTTAAAGTACAAGATACAAATAAATTACTTCCAGAGTATCTTTTCATGTTTTTCAATCGCCCTGAGTTTGACCGCTATGCACGTTTCAACTCATGGGGTAGTGCAAGAGAGGTGTTCACAATGGATGATATGAATGATGTAGAAATCCCAATCCCAGACATTTCTGTTCAACGTGAGATAGTCAACATCCATAAGTGTTATATCGAGCGCCAGCGCATAGCAGAGGCACTCAAAGAACAATTGAAAAATATATGCCCTGTGTTAATAAGGGGAAGTTTATCAGAATAATAAACAGAAAGACTATGTATTTAGAGAAAATTATCTTCGACAATAGGGCTCCTTTTGAACATCTTGAAATAGATTTCAAAAGTTGTGGAGTTAATGTCCTAACGGCAATAAATGGTAAAGGTAAAACATCCATATTATCACATATTACAGACGCTTTCTATGAACTTGCAAGACCAGCCTATCCACAAGAATTCGAGGGGAAGGAAAATAAACTATATCGTGTTTCCTCACCATTGTATAATATAACTTCAAGCAAACCATCTATAGTATACTTTAGATTTAAAGATGGTGAAGATATTTATGATTATATCGATATCCGCGGTAACTGTACAAAAGATCAATACGATAAAATCATAGGTATAAATGGCAAAATTGACTTTAATAGTTTTACAACAGAACTGTCTGAACAAAAATTTTCTAAATACTGGAAAGTTCAAAACAATGATATTAGGAGAAAGATGTTTGATCAAAATGTTTTGACTTACTTCCCTTCCTATCGTTATGAATTACCAGCATACTTAAATGATTCTTATTCAAATCCTTTAAAATACTCTATCAAAAGTAAATTTAGCGGATATCTACCGAATCAAATAGAAGTCATTTCGGACATTACTACCTTTTCGAATTGGCTTTTGGATGTCTTGTTGGACATGAAACTTGGTGAAAGAATACAACTTTTTAGGGATAACAAGAATAATCTTATTCCTATAACCTTGCCTGCACAAGAGAATGTTGTTCTTAATAATCTTAATAACATACTTACTAACACTCTATCTTCTAAAAAATATAAAGGTCATGTGAGATTCGGAATAGGAAGAAGAAATGGAGGAATGACAAGAATTGCAATAATGAACGACGTTAATAATGAACAGCATTATCAAGTTTGTCCTTCGATATTTCAATTATCTTCTGGAGAATTAGCACTAATCTCTATCTTTGGTGAGATTATACATCAAGCCGATAACAATGTAAACAATACACCTCTTGAAAACATTAAAGGTATCGTTTTAATTGATGAAATTGAGGAGCACTTGCATATTACTTTACAAAAAGAAATATTGCCTAAGATGTTTGCTCTGTTCCCAAATGTGCAATTCATTGTAAGTTCTCATTCGCCATTTTTGAATATGGGATTAGCGACAGAGTTATCGGGAAAACATAGAATATTTGATTTAGACCATAATGGGATTTCTTGTTCTGCAACAAAGAATGACCTATACGAGGAAGTTTATAACTTGATGATTGACGAAAACTATCGTTTTGCTAAACAATGCGAAAATTTGACCGTGAAATTAGAATCATTGACAAAGCCCTTGATTATAACAGAAGGAAAGACTGATATTAAACACATATTAAAGGCAAAAGAAAAATTGGGCGTGACAGATTTAGAATTTGATGTAATACAAGATAATCAACAGCCCGCTGGAGATTCTAATTTGCATAAATTGTTAGAACAGGCAGCTCATATAGGAAACAAGAATATTATTATCGGTGTTTTTGATCGCGACATAAAGAAAACGGTTGAGGATATAGAAAAGAATGGGCAGCAAATAAAAGACTTTGGTAACAATGTCTATGCCTTTTGTATTCCTCTTCCAGAATCACGAAGAATAAACGGAGAAGAAGATATTTCTATTGAGTTTCTATATAGCGACGAAGAAATCCATTCGACATTGAATAATGGTTGTAGTTTGTTCTTTGGTGATGAATTCTCCGCAAGAACAGGCAGGCATAACATTGATAAAACGCTTACACTATCAAATCAATCAGATAGAGGCAAGCATAAAATTGTTGAAAACAATGGAGGACAAGCTGTTTATAATGAGCAAGAAGAAAATATATTAGCAAAAAAAGATGACTTCGCAAATGCTATCTCATCAGATGAAATAAAGATATCGGAAGAAAGCTGGAATAACTTCAAGCCGATTTTTGATACAATCAGGTTAATTCTACAAAAGGATTAAGATTTTACATTATTACGATGAAATCTAAAGCAAGAGATTATGGCAAAATTAAAGAACATCAACGGCCACTTCGTGGAGAGCGATTACGAGAATGCGCTCATCGCTTTCCTTGAAAGAGAAGGATGGCAATATCTGTATGGTGACTCTATAGCAAGAGCCAACAGAAAAGAAGTGCTCAATATGGAGGACCTGCTTCAGTTCTTGAAAGATAGTAACAAGAACGTGAAGGACGAGGAACTGCAACGCATAGCGGATAACGTGAGGCTTGTGGGTGCAGACTCGGATTTTGCCACATTGCATAAGGTCTATAAGTGGATGGTGAATGGTGTGCCAGCCGTTGATAAGGACGGAAGGCCAACGACTGTCAACCTGATAGACTTTGCGTGCATAGATAATCCGCAAGCTAAGAATACAAATATCTTCCGAGTAGTCAATCAGTTCACCGTGGAATACATGAACAATGGCGTGACAAAGAATCGTCGCCCAGATGTGCTGTTATATGTAAACGGAATCCCCGTATGCGTAATAGAACTGAAGAATCCTGCAGATGCCAATACCACGATTGAGGATGCTTGGGAGCAAATCAATATCCGCTATTGGCGAGATATTCCAGGACTGCTTCATTACTGTCCTTTGGCTTGTATCAGCGATGGAGTAAAGACACGATTGGGAACAGTACGTACACCTTACGAACATTTCTATGCTTGGAGACGTGTGGAGAATGGCGACAAGGTCAGCACCATGCCTTTCGATGAATTGGAGACTATGGTGAGAGGTGTCTATCGTCCAGAAAGGTTTTTGGAGATATTCAGGGACTATGTGTATTTCCAAGATGAGAACTTTGACAGCGATGAAAAGGAAATTGTTTGCCGTTATCCTCAGTTCTTTGCCACCCGACTTCTCAGGGAGAGTGTCATCAAATCGGTGAAAACAAAAAGCGGTAAAGGTGGAACTTACTTTGGAGCCACTGGATGCGGTAAGACCTATACGATGGCATTCCTTGCCCGTCAACTCTCGTTGCGTTGCGCAGCAGAGATAGGTTCACCTACGATACTGATGATTGTTGACCGCGAAGACCTTCAGAAGCAAGGTGCAAAACTCTTTACCAAGAGTACTGAGTTTCTGGGTTTGGGGGAGGTTTCTGTTGTGCCAAGTCGTAAAAAGCTTCGTGAAGAACTTAGTCTGAGAGATAGTGGAGGTTTCTTTATCTGCACTATCCAAAAGTTCTGCGACAGGAAGGATGACCCGATAGGTCTTGTCAACGACCGAAGTAATATTATCTGCTTCAGCGATGAAGCACATCGTACACAGATAGAAGGTTCCAAGCGTATTCAGTTCAGTGAGGATGCTGACGAGAATATGCGTGCCATGCTGTCAAAGCCATACGCTAAAGTGTTGCGTGAAGCCTTGCCAAATGCCACATTCGTAGGCTTTACAGGAACACCCATCGCTGAGACCTACCAGACTTTCGGTGATGAAATAGACCGCTACACGATGGATCAGGCTGTTGCCGACAAGATAACTGTGCCCATCAAGTATCATCCACGCATAGCCAAGGTGTTGCTGAATCAGGAGAAAGCCAAAGAGATTGAGGCTTATTACGCCAAGTGCGCAGACGAAGGTTCGACCAAAGAAGACATTGCAAAGAGCAAGAAGGCCATGAGCTCGTTAGAGATGATTCTTGGCGAGCCTGACCGTCTGGAAAAACTTGCCATTGACATACATGACCATTACGTATCTTCTGTAGCCAACGACCCAGACAGAGTACAGAAAGCAATGATAGTATGCTCAAATAGGAAGATTGCTTACGACTTGCTGTTGAAATTTAAGGCTCATTATCCTGAATGGTTTGATGAGAGGAAAACACCAGAAGGTGTCAATGTTTCGCCAGAAGAGCTTAAAGAGCTGAAGGAAATGCCTACTATCGCCATGGTAGCCAGCGTAGGAAGCAATGACGCGGCCGATATGTACAATTATCTTGGAGGAGTGAAGAACGACCAACGTTCGGAAGACTTGGATGCAGCTTTCAAACAGGTACATTCCAATTTCCGCATCGTCATAGTTGTGGATATGTGGATAACGGGATTCGATGTGGAATGTCTTACCTACATTTATAACGATAAGCCGTTGCAGAAACATTCGTTGATACAAACCATCAGCCGTGCCAACCGAAAATTCCCCGGCAAGGAGTATGGTTTGATTGTTGACTATATCGGTATTCGCGACCAGATGATGGAAGCCAGAAAGATGTATGGTGGCGACAATTCCGTGGCATTAACCGAAGATGACATTGAACAGGCTACCCTCATTTTCCGAGAGTACATGGAGATTTTGAAGGCTTTGTTCAGAAATTATGATCTGACACCATTCCTGAATCCAGAAACCGACCCGGCAACAAGATACACACTATTGGCAAAGGCAGCAGAGTTTGTATTCTCGTCTAATGAAAGCTTCAACTCTGTCAGCAAGGATGGAAAGAAAACAAAGAAAGTTACTTTCAAGACCTATTTCTTGCAAAATGTGAAGAGGATGCGAAAAGCTTACGACCTTTGTCAACCTTCGGGAAAACTCAGCGAGGAGGAGTCGGCATTGGCACAATGCTTTATGGCTATTGCCGGGATGGTCTATAAAATGAATGGAACCGATGCTCCAGACACTGACACCATGAATCGCCGTGTGGCAAAGATGGTGGAAGAGGCTTTGAAGTATAACAATGTGGAGAGCATTCTTGAAGAGGGTGAGGAAATGGATATCTTCGGACCTGAATTCACAGAAAGGCTTGAAGACATCAAGATGCCAGCCTCAAAACTTGAAACGCTGATAAAACTTCTTCGCAAACAAATCACAGAATATGGCAAGACCAATCAAGTAGCATCGAAGAAATTTCAAGAAATGCTGGAAGCCACCATTCAGGAGTATCACGACAGGCGTAAATTCCTGTCAGAACAAGAGGCTGGTGCAACACAGGAAGCCACTGCGGAAAGTATTATCAAGAATGCCACCGAGCAGGCGTTGAACATCCTAAAAGGAATGCAGGCCGACCGTGAGAGTTTCCGTAAGTTGGGACTAACCTTTGAAGAGAAGGCATTTTATGACATTTTGATTCATCTAAGGGACAAGAACAACTTCAAATACGGAGAAGACAAGGAGATAGATGGTATTGTCGTCAATGATAAGTGTAAGAGTCTTGCTTGCAAGATTCGAGATATCATTGATGCAAAATCGTCCTTTGCCGATTGGCTCAATAACCAGCGAGTTCGTGACCAGTTGAAACAAGACATCAAGATTTGCCTTGTCAAGAATGGATATCCTCCTCAGTACACTCCAGAAGTGTTCCGCGAGGTAATGGAACAAGTGGAGAATTTCAAGGAGAACGAAGAAGTGGAAGATAATGAGGTAAAGACTACTTCAGCACCAACGATTTATATGTATCCTCCAATTGAAGAGGAAGGCGAGATGATGGTTGCGGCGGAAGATATCTTTATTTATGGTAGCATTCCCGTTGACCTGCCCAATACGAAACAAGAAGAGTTGACCAATGGCAAATTGGACTTAGTCCTGATGTACGCTATCGGTAGTGGTGCTCGTCAGAAGACAGAAACTGCTGGTAAAATCGCATTGGGCATAAAAGAAGGTATGCTGAAGGATGAGCAGATGATAGCATATAAGAGCATCAAATACTTGATGTTCCATTATTGGAGTAATCCGAAGGCTTATCAATTGACCAAAGAACCTGTATTGGTTAATAGGGATAATGTTCCATCAGAGTACTTGATTCGCCTGGAGAAGGATGCCGTTAAGTATCTGTTGTTGGATTACAATCCATGTCAATCGGTTGATTTGGATAATCTTAACATCCTGAAGACTCAGCGAAGAGGGGAAATCAGGTATCTCCCATTTGTAACCACAATAGAAAGCATTGTAGATGAATAGAATAGTTCTCATAGGAAATGGCTTCGACTTGGCTCACGGTTTAAAAACTAGTTATAAAAACTTTATTGACTGGTATTGGAAAGACTGGGGAGAGAAGCTTTTACATGGTCTAAATAAAACAGAGACGGATGGATTGTGTTCATTCAAGATAAAGGATAATGTAGAAGTCTTGAATTGGGCATCAGTTTTTCAAGGTTGGTATTATAGACGAGAAAATCCATTGATTCCATGGAACGTAAATGACGTAATACACTTAGCAAAAGAGAATAAAGATTTATGCGATTATTGGATAAGTCCTTTCCTTCAACAAATATGTAAAAGTATTGAAACTAAGAAGTGGGTAGATATTGAGAATGAGTATTATGATTTGTTGTCTAAATGTGCTTTGAAAGGAAATACTGAAACTACTGTTGAAGTATTGAATCAACAGCTTCATACATTGCAAGAGAAACTTGTTCAATACTTAAGCTTGATAAACAAAACTGACACCAAAATTTGTGAATCTATTTGGGATAAAATATACTCTCCAATCAATCCGAAAGAAATCTCTGTTGAGAAGTTCTTTCAGTTAAAAGAGTATATAGACTGGTGCATGAAACAGGACAATTCATATTGGGCAAGTAAAATGCAAAGATACAAAGAGAAATTTGATTCTGATTATGTGGACAATTATAAAAAAAATTGCCATAAAATTTACTATGTTAATTATCCTAGGCCTTTTATGCTGCCAGACCATATAATGCTTTTAAGTTTCAACTATACGAAAACGGTTCATTTGTATCATAATCAGAACTTTTTCCTTAATTACATACATGGGGAATTAGACAAACCTCAAAATATAATATTTGGATATGGCGATGAAATAGATGAAAATTATCAGGCACTGAAAAATCTTAATGACAATGGATGCCTATGCAATTTGAAAACCATTAAGTATTTGGAGACTGACAATTATAGAAATGCATTGGCATTTATGGATTCTGCACCATATCAAGTATGTATTATGGGTCATTCATGTGGTAATTCAGACAGGACACTACTAAACACTCTTTTTGAACACAAAAATTGTTTATCCATCAAGCCATACTATTATATTAAAGAAGATGGTACAGACAATTATCTTGATATAATACAGAATATCAGTCGAAATTTCACTGATATGAAACTTATGAGAGACAGGGTTGTAAACAAATCATATTGTGAACCACTTATTTCGATGTAGATAAGCAATAAAACAGGACAAAAACGTTATAAATATATGGCACTTACAATAGAAGAACTGAAGGAACTGATACAAGCTGACGAGCATCGTCAGTTGGAGCTGAAGAAAACTACTGGTGAATTGAAGGATGGCATGCATTCCGCTTGTGCCTTCTTGAACACAGAAGGTGGCTGGCTTATCTTCGGTGTTGCTCCCAAATCATTGAAGATACTGGGACAGCAGGTTACTGACAACACTCAACAAGAGATTGCCCAGGCTCTGAGTTACATGGAGCCACAGGTTGATGTGCGGGTAGAGTATATTGATGTTCCAGATCACCCAGACAACAAAGTGATTGCCATGCACTTTGAAGGATGGGCATGGGGCATGGTGCCTTATACTTATCATGGTTGTCCTTACTATAAAGTGGAGAGCACAACAAAGGAGATGCCGCGCGACATGTACGAAGAGCGGTCGCGTAGAAGTAAGCCAGACATATTTGCTTGGGAAAGGCAACCATCAGAGTTTACAGACATCAGTTCATTGGACGAGAAACTGATACGTGGTGTCGTGCGTCTTGGTGTTGAAAGAGGCAGGTTGTCTGATCTGGCTCTAACAGAACCTATTGAGGATGTGTTAGGGAAATGGAAATTGACAACAGGTAACAAACCTCTAAACGCTGCCACAGCACTTTTTACAAAAGATACTGGCATGTACACGCAATTCACAATGCGTCTGGCCCGTTTCCAAGGAACAGACAAGAATGAGTTTATCGACAACCAGCGAGTGGAAGGAAATATCTTCGTACTACTCAATGAAGCTATGAACTTCTTCCGCAAGCATCTGAATATGCACGGAAAGATAGTCGGGCTCGTTCGTGATGAATATCTGGAGGTTCCTGCCGAAGCTCTGCGTGAAGTGGTATTGAATGCACTTTGCCATCGTCAATACGAACGATATAATCTGACCATAGGTATTGCCATCTATGATGATCGTATCGAAATTGAGAATCCAGGCATTCTGCCACCACAGATTACACCAGAGAATATTCTTCAGCCACATATCTCATATCCATACAACCCGCTTATTGCTAATGTGCTATATAGTACAACCTATATTGAGAACTGGGGCTCGGGTGTGAAACGCATCATGGAGGCTTGCCAAAAGAGAGGTGTTGCTGCACCAACATGGACTGTCAATGGTGGTTTTGTTGTGGTGACATTTAAGAGGCCAACAAAGAGTGGCACTCAAGATGGCACTCAAGGTGGCACTCAAGATGATACTCAAGATGGCACTCAAGACAACAATCTTGATAAATGGATAGAAAATCAAATTAGATTGAATCCTCAAATAACTACAGATGAACTGGCAAAAATGAGTAATAAAGGTCTGAGAACTATCAAGCGCCACCTTGCCAAACTTCCACATATTCGTTATGTAGGTAGTGGTTATAGTGGGCATTGGGAAGTGCTTGATAAAGAATAAAAACAACGTCACGATTTGCGACGGTGGTTCCAACAATTTATGACAATAGTATGTACATACAGTAAAAATGTGGGACATTGTCTCACATTTTTTATCTGTTCTATACAAGATGCATTTAGCAATTCAACCACTGACGGAGTAACTGCAAAAGACTCCAGAATGAATACAATGAAGTGACATACGAGATGCATGCCCACCACCAGAATACTTTGGGTGACAGGAACACTCCTTGACAAGACTTTAAGAAAGACATGATTTCTTCGTTCTGATTGCGAAATTCTTGTAGTTGCAACCTTCTATGGCTGGCAAGAAGGTCGGTTTCTGCCTGAATCAGCTTCTCTCTTGCGGATTTGATGGCATTTTGGCATTCATCAGTCATTTCAACCTTTAGCACTGTTGACTCAGCTCGTGTAACAGCGCGACAGAAAGCGGAAACAGCTGTGTTCATGCTGTCTTTGGCTGCATGCAATGCTTTCACCATATCCGTTCCATCTTTGGCCGCTTTCTCAACTTTTTGAAAAGTTATCGTGCAAGTCACTTATGGCTTGCTTAAGGAGTTGAAGTTCATTGTCAAGGTTAGACTTTTGTTCCTTGATCTCTTCCTGTTTGTTGATTTCCTCAACAAGGCTATCATATTTATTTCCCATAACGAATCTTATTTTAACGGTGTGGACCTTTATATTTTCTAATAGGTTTGCATCGCCAATTGGCATGTTGGACGCAACGTCGTGCCCTCTCATGCTCATCCTTATCATCGTCCCTGCCCCAGTTTGATGGTGTGGAGCCACCGCCACCACAGGATTCAGAAACGGTTGTGGCAGCATCGACGTAGTTCATGAACAGTAGCATAGCCACATTCAAGACGTTCTCAAACGGCACAGATTCGTCAGGTGATTCGATGGTCTCCTTCATAGCCTTGTAAGTATCTACTGGCATAGCGATGGAATAATTCTTATCACCAACAGACAATATCTTCCTAAAGATAGATGGCGCTTCTGCCTTGGATTGGGCAACGCTCTGACGTGCAGAATTGTGTTCTGTGAACGACTTTCGTTCTGTAGTCTGAGAGGTGCCAATAGTATAACCCGGCTTGTCAATACTTGGAGCTACAGGATGACGTTTCTTCCATGTGGCTTCAAGTTTAGGAATGGTCAAGTTACGACCTTTGCCCAACGTGGATGACTTGAAACGGGAGTTGCCACGAAGTATGGTATATCCATGCAGAACACCTTGCTTGTCACGTTGCTCATGGACTTTGTAACCACGACTTTCAAGACCATGCTTATAACAGTCCCAATTGTAGTTTTGCATTTCACGGAGTATGTTGTAACAAGCTTCCGTTATCTCCTTCTCATGAACCTCGTGAATATCCTCGGGCAACTCCCAAGCTCGTTCAACGTTGATGGTATGGGCAGCCTTGACTGCACTATCGCCAATGAAGGAGTCATTCATCAGGTTCCCATCGAGGTCGATGCGGTTGATGAGGATATGAAGATGAGGAATGCCAGACTTCGCATCAAAGTGAAGACAGGCGAAAATCTGTGCTCTGTCCAGATTGAACTTGCCTTTTCCTCGCTTCTTTCCCTCTTTGGCTTGGACTTCTTTCTTGAACTCTTCAAAAAACCGAATCGCATAGTCGTACCAGTCTTTGAGTGTCCATCCCTTTGTTTCTTCAAGGGATGGGGATACCTCCATCCGAAGAGTCGGCTTGGTAACAGGCTTGCGCCTGAATTTTGGTTCATACTTCTGGTGGATAGTTTCCATCGCTCCCCACATGGCGAGAGGAGTAAGCCCCTCGCCAAAGTTACGTGTCAGCACTATGTCTGCACGATTATGTTTGGTGGCATAGTTCGTCATGGCTGAGCCATGCGATATAGACCTTGCTTTTGCTGTCATACCATTATCTTTTGAACATTCCTTCTATTTCTACTAATCTGCGGATAAGGCTGTTTACACCCTCAATCCACTGGCGCATGAATTGCTCGTTGCGGAAATACTTCTTACGCTGTTCCTGGGTAGTGCCATGAAGAGCATTCTTTATCAGAATGAGTTCGCCACGGGCAGCTTTCAGCGACATCAGAGCTTCAGCCTCCCTGTCGCTCATCATCACCTTTGGCTCCTGTCCCAGAGAGGTGTCGTGGATATATTGGCTTTTCTTCAGCCCACAGGCAGAAGCCATCTCTATAATTCTCTGGTTCTCGTCGGGCGTATAGCACACGGTGATACGTGGATTGCGCCCCTTTCGTTCTATTATCTTATTCATTTGTAGATAGGTTTTATCGTCAAGTTATAACTGGGATTGGTCAGTCCGATGCGAGCCTGCGAGTATTGCAAGAGGTCAAACAGTCTGGCAAGTAGCGAAGCGGATTGTCGGACATTGACACTTCTTATTTAGAGAGTACGAAAATTCGGGCTACTCTCGGGTTGTTACGAAAGCATGATAAAGTTATACGCTATCGTCGGTCTCCGCATCGACAGAGGAAGAAGTGGTAGCATCCGTCCCTTCCTTTTCCCTTTCATTATTCTCATTTAAGAAAGAGATAAAGAACCATTACAATTGACATCATTGGTATCATTGTCAACAATAGCATCCGTGCTTTTGTGGTTAGCCTTGATGCGTTGCTCGACCTGATAATGACGTGAGTAATGCGAATTTCTGATTACCAATGTACCAACTGGCGACACAATGGACCGTGAATACAGTTGTTCGACAGTTCGGTACAGATGATACCAGTCCTATCTCATGGAACATATCAACAATCTTGGATGCCGTCTTACGATTACACTTCCAAAGTTTGGCAAGTTCCCCTTCCGATATTGCAAACTGCCCTGGGGTTAGGTCAATTGAATACTCTTTTTTCTCATAGTGCGTCGGCTCCGTGACTGCCAGTTGCAAGAATGTGGCAAAGCACTTCATGCGGTCAAATCCTTGTGGATAGTTAGACAGGAAATCCAACAGTCGGTCTGATAGAAATAGACCATAAAATGAATCTTCTTGATACATATTCTTTTACTTTAATTATTATAGGCATGGACACCCTTCATGTTTATTTCTCTTTCTTAGGCTTACTCATCCGTCAGTCCCAGGCGTGTAGATGTTTGTTTCACTTTGTAAGAACTCTTTTCATAGAGATACCATATTGATTATTACCATTGTAGATAATGTAGAAGATGTATGAGGGCTTTACGAATTGTGAACCAAGTCGAATGCCATGTAATCAGAATAAAGACTGACTCCATAGGCAGCTTCTACGGCTTCAAAGTCAAGGCAGAATGCCTGTACTGGCTTTTCACTCAGCCGCGGCTGACATTGATAACACTTGGATTCGAACTGCCGTGGCCAGTCCTTAACATTCTCAACAGAAGCAAACCTTACGCTATTCGCCTTACCTATATACTCTGGGGAGTTTTCAAGATAGTACTTTAGTGTATTCTCTGGGATGACCTTCTCACGAGTCTTTTGAAGATGTAGAGCATAAAGGGCAAACATACGGCTATTGGTGGGGATCATGAGGATCTTCTTGGCATTGCCATATTCTCGGGTGACGGTTCGCCGTCTGCCATCCATCTTGATGTCAACTTTTAAGTTGGTGTATTCGTGTATGCGGTAATCACAAAGTCCGTATATCTGATTGTCATGTTTCAGATAGTCAATGGTCTTCCAGAAAATGCTCAGTTCATTGCTATGCAGACACTCTTCATTCTGATATTCTACACCATTGAGCACTGTCTTGAAAACTTCCTCATAGGTAAAAGGGAACTGAATATGATGCTGCACAGCCATATAGGAGGCCAACACGACAGACCAATTATGAAGTATTCGCTCATCAATACTGAATGTCAAAGAAGTGCAGATATTCTTGACAGCCTGCTCGTAGCAATCTTTGTAGGACTGTTCAAACCATGTCCGTAACTTCAGCAATTCCAGAACGACATAGGAAGTTCCTTCGTACTCCCAATCTTTCAGGACACGGAAGTTCTCTTTTTCCTCTGCTGTATGTGTGTCCTTGTGGAAAGGTAATACACATTGGCGAGAATACAAGGCAATATCGACCGTTGGTTTCTCCTGCCCACTGACAATCACGCCACTGAGCACTTTGGATTGTTCACGCTTACGAGTCTCAACGTCGAGCTTACTACGTCCTTGGCAATCCCAGAGTCCTTTCAGCAGTTCGATCTTCTCTACATCGATGTCATTCTTGTATTCGTCAAGATGCATGATAGTATCCTCGGCTTGCGACAATACGGTGGCAAGACTCGGCATGGTAGATGTACGAAGATTCGGATGGTCACCGTTGTGGACAAACACGCTCTGCAACAATTCTCCGAAGGCAGTCTTACCAGTACCCTTGGGGCCAAATAAGAATAGAGTCAGAAACTCTCGGCGATGTCGGATGATGATGTCTCGAAACAGACATACTACAATGAAACAAATACCGATGATGGCATTGTCGCCATAGACCAACCGCATTTGTGTGGCAAACTGGAAGAAACGCACTTTGCTCTCTGGCAGATGGATGAACTTCTGTTCAAAAAAGAACTTCTCACTATTGTCCTCGTTCATCTTAGAGAAGGCAGGGAGGTAGAATGAGCCCAGTGGATTGCCCAATCTCACTATACCTTCTTCGGTCACGGGATGCCATTCACCATTAAACACAATTCCATTACCAAAGGCAAAGAAACCAGTCTTTTGCCAACCAAGTGTTGAAATCTTTGTTATTACCTCCATACTATTATAGAGGATGCCACGTAACTTGTTAAACTTTGCCGATGTACCGTACCACATGAAGTTTACTTCACGTTCAATACGATTGCGGAACTTTTGGAGGACAGTCATTTCTTCAATGCTGAACTCAATACGAACTTCAAATCCCATGACATTTCGAAGAATGAATACACGTGATGCTGAAGCACCATCCCGAATTAGGTAGAGTGGAATCATGATGAAGTTAGAGATTTCCTTCTCGCCTTCCTTGCTATAACCATAGTAGCAGTTGTTGCCAACCTTAATTTCCGAGCCCTTGAAAAGATCGGCGTATTCTTCTTCGTCCATAGAGGTGTTTATTGTTGCGGCAGGAAGAGGCTGTATTCCCATGATTTCACGTTTCCACATTTCTTCACGACCATAGACATTGACAAGGTTATCGGCATACGACTCCTGAAGGACTTTGTCGGGAATTGTCTTCACCAGATCAATGACCTCATGGATTCCCTTTACCTGTTGATGGATGTCTTCTCCATCAGCATTTATGACATTCGAAGCATACCACATCACAAAATCCTGTTTAGGTAAGCTGTCCAGCTTGTCTTTTGTCGTCAAGTAAGAATCTGGATCACACTTTACGTCAGAAGTTGGTATTTCCTGAATGGAAACGGCAAAGCCAAGAGATAAGGCAAGTTTTCCTGTGCGCATGGCACTAGTGAATCCAACTCCGATGTGCTCTCCTTCTTTAGGGACATCGCAATCAGGAATGATGTTGAGGTTACTTGTTATACGTTTCAAAACAGACAACTGAGCCTCAGTCCATGAAGAGCCGAGAGGCGCAACAGTATTAGAAGCACCAATGATCTGCAAGCGCATTACGTCTGGCGCACCTTCAACCAAGTTCATCGCACCTGCTTTTGATGCTGCATTCCATGCCACATCAATACCGAATAGGCTATTGCTCTTATCATATATAAGAGATGTGGATGAGTTGATATACTTGGGCGCATTAGTGTCATTGGCCAGAATATCAGGAAGAATCCTTGCTGTAAAAGCAATGATCCGACATTGCTTGTCCCGAATAGGAATCATTATGCGACCACGAAAAGTGTCATATATATCATCGCTCATCCTTTTTGTCTTGACAAGTCCTAATTCAAGAAGAAGGTCTTTATCAAGGCCCTTTTCTTTCGCCCATTGGGCAAAGCTATTCCAACTATTGCTGGCATAGCCGATACCAAATGTGCGGATATACTCTATTGGCCATCGACTGGTAGCATAGTCTAAAGCCTTGTGCGACTCATCATTGTCTCGTAGTAGATTCTCGGCAAAGAACTTGGCTGCATAGTCATTGATAATCAACATCGATTCTCGCTTGCGTTGGTCTGCATCATCAGCTATAGAACAAGAATCATCAGGAATCTCAATGCCATATTTATTTGCCAACATTTTAACGGCTTCAACAAAAGAGATCTTAAGATGTTCCTGCAAGAAGTTGATTACATCGCCAGAGGCATCACAGGCGAAACACTTGTAGATGCCCTTAGATGGACTGACAGTTAATGAGGGGGTAATGGGCATAATCCTATATAGTTCTGTCCCTTTGGGGTCAAGTGAACATATTCACTGATGACCTCAACGATATCGGCTTTGGCCTTTATCGTATCGATGATGTTAGAAGCGATTCTCATAGCTCATTACAATGTAGGTTATTTTCTTCGATTGTTCACATATTCCTCTGCTTCTTTACGTAAGTCCTCCTGAGACTTATGCTGCTCCTTTGAGAGCCAAGCGGCAAGTTCTGACTTGACGAAATAGATGCGCTTTCCAACCTTATGATAAGGTATCATGTTGTTGGAGGTCCAACCATAGATGGTCTGAACAGCTGGATGACCAGGTATGTATTTCTGTGCTTCGCTTACATCCATGCGCTGGTCATCATCCATACTATTACCTACAGATGCCGAAATTTTTCTGTTGATGGCATCAAGTTTTGCTGACAGAATCTTGTTGTCTTCGAGAAGATTCGCCATCAGCATGGGAATCATGTCAAAGGTGGGAACGCCATTCGACGTATGTTTTCTTTCTTCCATTTTAAATGAAGTTTGATGTTAATACTTTGCGACTGCGCAGTCAGCATTTGTTTGAATTCGGTTGCAAAGTTAGTGTGAGAAAAAGCCCTTTACAAGGGCAGAAAATGGGCCAAAATCTTCCAGTATGCAGTTCCGTATTAACAAGTATCAATAAAAAGCCGAAACTGCTTGAAATCAGGCGGTTCCAGAAACATCATTTAACAATAAAAATCGAAAACAATTGAGATACGGAATGACCCACGTAGAGATTCCGTAGGCTATTCCGTATGAATGGAAGTTAAAAACAAGCCAAACTACCTAAGTGGCAATATAGGTAGCTTGGCTAACAAATAACGAAATGTTTATATCACATCGCTTTTCAAGTCGAGCTTGATGGCATCGGCGGCTTGTTCTTTCTTCGGATCTACAACCTTGGTATAGATTTGAGTGGTGCGGATATCTGTATGTCCCATCATCTTTGAGATTATGTAGAGATCTGTTCCTTCTGCAAGTTGATTGGTGGCAAACGAATGGCGGCTCATGTGCACAATTTAAGCAAAAGCAACGGAAAGTGAAGATGAGAGAAATGAACTGCAAG
>OBCH01000036.1_pt1 | contig 39008 bp, 30 predicted proteins | sample 1495941 | NCBI WGS metagenome assembly OBCH01 (sample SAMN03418276, study PRJEB22391) | human gut metagenome | biome: human-gut; feature: organic feature; material: feces | host: Homo sapiens | place: Tanzania | collected 2013-01
GTAGGAGACTGACAATCTTGGTTAGGAATAATGATTATTAATTGTCAACCTTCACCAGGAATAAGACTCTAGGTAGTAAACTAAATATAGGAAACTACAAAGGTTACGGTTTCATGGCATGAAATATTTTATTTCATGCCATGAAACTGTTTGTTTCAAGCGGAGAAACACTTCGTTTCATCCTGTGAAACGAACCGATACAAAGCTTTTGCCCTTACATTTACTACCTAGAGTCTTATTCCTGGTGAAGGTTGACAATTAACGTGTCAATCCTGCTTCCGCCCCTGTGGTTTTGCTTTACTCGTAACCGAATCCAGTTACTTCTGCATAATGATCAGCAGAAAAACGTGAGGGATAACCCCAAATCGTGATGGATAGCGTGATGGATATTGTAAACATTTCGTCAATCTATCACGCTAAGCAAAAGAGTTAATAACCTCATTATCAAATAATTAAAGTTTCGAAAAATGGAAAACGTGATGGATGTGAGGGATAAAGGCAGATTTTAAACTAAAAACATGAGGGTGTTTCATTGACTTATGACACACCCTCTTTTTTCTTTCATTTTGTTCTTTATGCCAACGGCAATCATATCCTACTTTGGATGATATGATAGTAGTAGGTGTGAAAAACAAGATGATGGAAAGCAAGTGCCGTGAAATCTATGAAGAAGTGAAAAGTGCATTGGGTATTGTCCCTTCAAAAGCAGGAAAAATGTGATGAAGCAATCTAATACATTAGGAATTTTGTGGCAAAGTAGGTTTTTTCTGCCTCATTTCCGATTTATCTGCCTCGTTTTTTACCAAAATGAGGCAGATAAATTCATTTTTTGGCATATAACAGAGAAAATAACTATAATTTTCTCTTCTTTTTGATACAACTTTCAGAAATTATCATTATCTTTGCAACCGTAATCCTTGCTGAAGGCCCACGATTGGGCTAAGGTGGGGATACATATACATAAATAAAGGCGTAACTGACGCTTTGGTTTTGACTGGTTAGAACTTCGCAACTTCAAACAAGTTGTCAAAAACAAAGCAATGGGGACGCCTCACAGGGTGTATTATATACAGCCCTCATTGGCTTCGGACATTATGGTTCGTTGGTAGGGAGGGTGAATTATATACACATTCACGTGGGGCTTTCAGCATTGCTCGTTTCGACAACTTGGGCAATGCGAAGGCCTTAACCAGTGGAACGAGCAGCAGACTGGCTCCACGTTTCCTTTTTTTGTATATCTAAGACATAATATTAACTGCCAATCAGGGAGTCGTTGGCTATACGAAAAAGCAGATTATGAAAATAAATCCTATTTTTTCAAAAATCTTCATGGCTCTTTTTTGCCTTACCTGTTGCTTAAACATTGCTGCCAAAAGCAGTGGTACATGTGGTTCAAAAGTCACTTGGGAATTAACAGATGATGGAACTTTAGTCATTTCTGGAGAAGGAAGAATGACAGACTATTTTTACACCTCGGATAATGCCGCTCCATGGTATTCTAACAAAGATATGATATATAAAGTAACTATAGCAGAAGGCATTAGTTCTATTGGAAAATGTGCTTTTAAGGACTGCAATTTTCTCACCGATGTCAAAATGCCAAGCACGTGTACAGCAATAGGTTACAGAGCTTTTCAAATGTGTAGTTCTATCAAAAGAATCGAAATTCCCAATACTGTAAAATCTATTGGCGAATATTGCTTTGCATATTGCACCAATCTAACCTATATTTCAATTCCAAATGGAATCACAAGAATAGAACCTTATACTTTTTGGGATTGCGCCTCCCTAAAGGAGATTGAGTTACCAAATACAATAACAACAATAGAAGAAGCAGCATTGGGTGCTTGTTATGCTCTTGAAGATATAAAAATACCAGAAAATGTTACAAATATCGGAAAAGAAGCGTTCGAAAGTTGCCGTAATCTTAAGTCAATAAATATTCCAGCAACCGTCACTACTATCGGCTATAATTGTTTTGCAGAAGCGGACAATTTACAAAGTATCAATATTGACGATTTGGCAGCTTGGTGCGAAATAGATTTCACAGGAAAATTCCCAATCAATAAACTACGTATAAATGGTAAACCTGTTTACCTTGAAAATCTTACAATTCCAGAAAGCGTAAAAAAAATCGGCTCTTACGTTTTTTGTAATTGTGAAGACATAAAATATGTAAAAATACCGAATTCTGTTACTTCGATTGGAGCATGTGCATTTTCCGGCTGTAAATCATTAGTTGAAATATCACTTCCTTCAAATTTAAAAACACTTGGAAGTGGCAGTTTTTCCTACTGTGAAAAATTAGAAAATATAGCCATACCAAGATCATGCACCAATATACTCGGAGCGTTCCATCATTGTAGTAATTTAAAAACAATAACCATCCCATCAACATGCCAAACTATATACCAATATGCATTTGATGACTGCAACAATATTTCCGATATATACTGTCAAGCCCTAACCCCACCAAACATATTCCAAGACTCATTCACAGAATCGACTTTTCAAAATGCAATGTTACATATTGCGCCAAACGCAATAGATTTATACAAGAAAACAGACATCTGGAAAAAGTTTGAACACATTACAGGAGGAACAGATACACCAGGTACAACTAATAAATGTGATTCTCCAACCATATCTTATCAAGAAGGAAAACTGATATTCAATTGTTCTACCCCAAACGCCACCTATAATTATGACATTACAGATGCAGATACTGGAACAGGATTTAAGACAACAGAAAAATATATAACATTATATGGAAAATATTACATTAGCGTATATGCAACAGCTGATGGTTACAAGCCATCTGATACAGTAACAGGCACACTATATTGGATAGGTGGTGATTTGCAAACAGACAATATCAATACTGTCAAAATGCGTGGCATTATTGCATCATACCATGACGGTTTCGTTAGTTTATCAGGATTAAGCAATAATGAATTGGTAAAATTCTATGCACCAGACGGGAAACTCATTGGTACACAATATGCCATAGATGGAAAAATCAATTATGCGGTCAGCAGCTCAACAGCTACTCTCGTCATAGCAAAAATTAAGAACAACAATTTAAAAATTGCAATACACTAATTAATCATCAGCAAGGTTTGCTACAAAATAAGCAAACCTTGCTATACCATACATAGACATGAAAAAGAAGAAACATATCAAAAGATACCAACTAAAGAGAAAATATAAGAAGCAACTCACTAAGGCAATAGAGAGAAAGCTCTATCATGACATCTTTATAATTACAAAAGAAGATGTAAACCATATTTCTCTTTATATACCTGAGTTATCAAAAGAAGATCACTTGTTTACTTCTTACAACCCTACTAGTATTCCAGCTTACGAGTTTATGGAAGAAGGATACGCCAACTGTGCACTATTCCTAATGAACTGTATCATTATGTCAAATGACCATTTGGTACACGACACTTATATTTTTCCTGCTTTATATTGTTTTAGACAATACATAGAACTTACCATCAAGTTTACATTAAACAATTATGGTGAAGAAATAACAGATACGCACAATATTTCAGCTCTATTTGATGCATTGCGTAAATATATTCATCCAAATCCAGAAGTACAAAACATTTCAAGATTGCTCCATGAATTATCAGACATTGACTATAATGGATGCACTTTTAGATATAATCGTGTACTCTATAAAGATTCAAAGAACCAAGAATTTCAACAAGCAATAGATGTGGAGACACTTAAAATTCGCTTGATACAAATTTATAAATTTTTCTATGGAATCCTTGAAGAAATAAATATTGCAAAGGAAATCAATTATGAACAATAACAACAAGCTGATGTTTTCTATACCAACTAAATCTTCATTACATCACTTGGCAAGAATATCTGCATACCCTTTACACAATGAGTTGGAGACTCCTTTAAGAATAGCACAAGATGAACTTTCTGCCCTTTCTTAATAAAAGGCAAGTACTTAGCTTTCTGCTCCAAAACATCCATGAGCCTGTCGGCATCTTCATCGTGCGTCCATTTACATTCACCTACCAAGATATGCTTCTTATCAATAGACTCTGCCACAACATCCAACTCAACCACCTTACCATCCTTATATTCTGGCGGAAATATCTTACCCCACCAACGAGATGCGACATTGTAGGCTATGCCATCTATAATATTTCCACTAACATATTCACGACAAAGTAATTCCCAGCATTGACCTATAAATTGTGGAAGTTGAGCTAGAACCACTTGCATCACCATATCCATTCTTCCCAATTCCAAAATAGAACGATAAGGCACAATAAACTGATAGTGAAAACGTAAAAGAGAATCATTGATATGATAAATTCCTTTCTTACTTTTCTTAGGACTCTCACCAAAAGGAACTTCTCGACTAACATAGCCGAGATCTCGCAACTTGCTTAAAGGTTCAGAAATCGTACTACCATCTTTACCTGCCCTAGTTGCAATTTCAGACAATTTGTTGGCACCATTGCCTATAATTGTCAACAAAGTAGATGCCTGCATCGTATCCCTCATATCATCACGAAGTAGGCGTTGAGGTTCTTCTATCAAAGGTCCCTGCGGATCAAGCAATACCTTACGAATGGCCGTTTCCTTATCAGGATAATCCCTACGCAATTCCCAATAACGAGACACTCCTCCCCCAATAGCATATTCTCGTAATTCTGCTACAGGAATAGGCCACACAGCGCACGCAGATAGTTCGCTTTTATTCTAGCATTGTTCGGTTATCTCTTCGTATATTTCGCGGCATCTCTTTTCCTTCATTTTATTCTTTACGCCAACGGCAATCATATCCTCTACGGTCGGATGGCCACTCCCATTTACAGATGTTGCGTGTTCACCATTATATCCCTCGGTGCAATGGGTGAGGTCGTAGGCAGGGGCTAAATGCCAATGCCATTTGCCATCGCTCTCTTTCTGAACCAAGAAAGAGAAGTTCTTGCAGTGGTCGTCCTTGTTGTCCATTATGTAATTAAAAACCATGCGGCGGAACATCTCCTCCACATCCTCTTGGCTCTGGGTAAGATAACCGGTAAGTGCCAAAAGGTTGAGGTAATCGAGAATGGGGTTGGAAAGGGAAACGTTGAGCAAGGCTCCAGCTGTGGCTACGTGAATACGTTCGCCTGTTGGAGAAATGTCGAAGCGACGGCAGGCAAAATACTTGTCGTTTACCAGTTTGAAGTCGGGTACTTGGATACCACATTGCTTGGCTATCTCATTATAATGATACTCTTGCTTTCCCATATCTTGTGGGTCATAGGTATGGCGAAACTTGACCAACCAATGACCATCCTCATTTGTGCAAATGGCTTTCGGGCGACAACCGCCACTATTACCACTATTATATAATAATAATCCTGCGTCATTATCCTGTTGCTCCTTCAATACTTCCAAGGCTTTGGCTTGTAAAAGGTCAAAGTCATCAATCTCATGTCCAGTCTGGATAGAAGTTATAGGTTCGTAGGTCAATGCGCCCATACCTCCATTGCCCACGATGCTCAGTCGGTCAAGAGCAGATAGCTCAAAGTCGTTGATGCCCTCTTTTAGCAAGGCTTTATGCAATAGGTATCTACCATATCCATCGGGAAGGCTGTCTTCGAAGATACCAAAGTTCCCGTTGAAAGGGGTGGCTTTGGCAATGAAAAGACCAGGCTTCAGTGGCAATTCCAACGGAGATACACTAAAGCCAGATGCCAACCACTGATTGTCATACTCGAATGTGCATACCTTTCCATCGGCACTCAATGACAGTGTGCCGACTTTCTCCTGGTGATATTTCACGGCTAAAGATTCTATATGTTTCATTGTCTGTAAGCCTTTTTCTTGTTAGCGTTTCTTTTTATCTGTTGCAACTCCTCCATGGTGGAGTACTTGGGTTGCGAGAAGACGTTCTTGATTTCTGAGGTATATTCCAAAGCTATGGCGATACCTATCAGATTTTTGAGGGAGATGAGGCCCTTTTGTTCGAATCTGGTGATGTTGCTGACGGCAACGCCTGACTTGTCTGCCACTTGCTCACGTGTCAGATTCTTCTCTATTCTTCGTTTTCTGAAGTCGTTTGCCATCTCCTTTGCAATCTCATCAGGATTGTCGTGGAGGTAGTTGTCTAATATTGCTAATATATTATTCGTTTCTTGCATAATCGTTGGGATAATAATAAGATATTATCAGTTGCAAAGGTACAAAAAATAATGTTATGTTCCAAATAAAAATGAACTAAAAAGTCAAAATCCCTCTTAACCTTGTCTCTTTTCCCCAAAAGCAAAGAACTCCCGGCTCTTTTCTGAGAAGGGAGCTCTTGTTTAGAAGGAATACTGGGCGGAAATCATCAGTTCGCGCGGGCGAAGATAATAGCTGTCGGTCAATGTGCTGATGCCGCTATAGATGGTTTCCATATAATTCTTCTTGTTGAATAGGTTTCGAAGCTCTGCAGAAAGGCGGAGCTTTTTCAATCTCCATACTGCCGATGCATCTCCCAGGAGTGTATTCACCTTGCTGCCTCCTTGCAATTCGTTATGGTAATGTACCAGTGAGAAAGTGAGGTCGATATGACTGATGGTGGCGGTGGTTGAGAAAGTCTGCTTCCAGTTGAATAGCGATGAAACCGCTTGATTCTGGCTCTTGGAATCATATTTCGTGAATTCACCCTCATAACTCAGGGCGCACCAGGATGGTGAGTAGTCAATGCTTGGCTTCAAGGAATAGGTATTGGCAGTATAGCCGATGGCTTTCCCCGATGAGTACTGTTCGCCCTTGCTGTAGTTGTAGCTGGCGGTGAGTCGGGTCTTCAGATGCAGGTTGTAGAATCCCTTGGAGATGTAGAGCGAACCTCCGATGTTATCGCTCTCGCTGTCCTGCCTGTATAAAGAGGTATAGTAATTACCGTTCACGATGCGCAGGTCGGAAGCTGTATTCATCCAATAGCGGTTGGCGTTGATTGATGCTGAGAAGAAAACCTCCTTGATAGGACGCTTGTATTCGTAGGAGAGATTCCCGTACAGCGAACGGGTGATAGGGATGATGTCGCCCGAAACATACCAGGAACGATAACTGCGTCGATACTGGCTCAAGGCATAGTTCTTCGCATCGCCCGTACTGGTGGTATATCCGAAATAGGCTGTCATTTCCTGACGGAAATTCAACTTCTTGTTGAGATATAAGAACGGTGAAACCGCCCATAATGTCTTCTGCGGATAGGTGAAGCGCTCCCAGATAAGGTCTGGAGAAAACGATATTCTGAAGGTCTCCGTCTTGTATTGCCAGTATGGAGAGACCTTACCTGTCAGGTTGAGACTACTCTGACTGATAGCTTCATTTCCATCATTTTTGATGTGGATGTTGTTGGCATCTATGCTTATCTGATATCGCTGCATCCAGTGGAACCGGTTCTTCTGCCAAGAAAGGGCGTGGGCTGTATGCCACAGGTTGCTGCGCAAGCGGCTGCGATCGTCATTCACGTAGAGATTGGATACTCCATGGTGATAATCGGCAGTGGAGCGCCAGGAGAGCTGACTCTTCTTGAAGACAAAGAGACGGTAGAGACTACCTGCTATGTCTATCTTTGGGATGCGGATGCGCTGGGTAAGCGTATCGTTGATATTCGACAAGCCATCGTTCTGGCTTACGTTGAGGCTGATGTTCTCATTGCCATAATGATTGGCTTGGTTTACCTTGTTCTCCCATTCCAGTCTGAAGACATCGCTGATCATCGTCTTGTGATTCTGCTCCGTGGTTGTAATCGGGGCTTCACCGCCAAGGTTATAAACAGAGGTGTTCTCCCGTTGCTGGCGGACAACCTGGCGCAGATAGTTCGCCTCAATACGGCTTTCTGCATCCTGCTTGTTCTTCCTGATATGGTTGATGGAGTACTTCTGGGTAGTATTGAATCGCAATCTTTCATCGTCTATTGGCGCTTCCAGACTGGGTGCACTATGCCAGGAAGGCAATGCTGCAGCTTTCAATCTGTCGCTGTAGGAAGCAAGGGTTTCCAGAGAGTAGCCAAGATTCTTACCGGTTCTATCGTATGCGGCATTATACATCAGCTGCTTTTTCTTGCCTATCTGCATCAGATTGAGTTCGCCACCTACGTGGGTAGGACTACCAATCAGCAGATAGGGCTTGATGGTAGGCAACAGTTTATCTCTGGCACTGTCCTTCAGGGCGATGTTCATTGCTACATTATCCGTAAAGGTTTTGTTCTGGAGCGCCTTGATAGGCTGGTCATGCTCGATGACTTCGGCCTTTTTTACGTCTTTTGCCTTGATGTTCTCCTCTAGTTGGTTGTATTTACCACCAGTCAGGTCAAGTCCTTCCACGGTGAATCTATTGATAGGTTTACCATTGTAGTTGATACGGCCATTCTTCTCAATATCCACGCCCGGCAGCTTTTTCAATACATCTTTCAGGGAGTTGTCTCGTTCGTTGGCAAAGCGGGTAAGATCGAAAGAAATGGTATCTCGCCCTGTGATACGGGACCCTTTCACCTGCACTTCTTTCAGCACGAATGCCGTGGAAGCCATACTAATTACGGTTTCTACTTCCGATGAAACCGCCGTTTTTTGCTTTTTGTAGCCCATATAGGTAGCTTGCAGCATATCGCCAGCTTGCTTTTGTGCTATGGGAATCAGGAAAGTACCGTCTTCCTTGCTTCGTGTAAACTTCAAGGGCTTTCCATGGCGCAGCAGAGTAACGGATACGTTAGCCAGGCGGTTATGTGTGAATGAATCTTCCACATAACCGCTAATCTTCTCTTGGGCAAATGCATGGCACGCCAAGAGCAGAATAGTGAAAAGAACTATTATTTTCTTCATTTTTTTTCTCTCTTCTATTTTGCCTTAAACACTTATCTTGCTGATGTCTTTAAGACGCTTATCTGGCAAAAAAGTAAACCGCTAATTATCTTTCAATCGGATTGTATGGCTCGGCACGCTTGGAATGCTTCAGGATATTTCCTTTCTCATCCTTGATCTTTACAATTGCAGCATACTTGGCATCTTGAAGCAGATAGCCGATAGGGTCGGCATAGTATTTCTTGTAAATGGAGGTCAATGATTTGCGGTCGATAGGCTCGAAAGTCTTACCTTTATAATAGATAGGTGTGGAGTCTTTGCCTGTAGTGAGTCCTACAGCCGTAAATCCATAGTCATTCTCTGAGTCGTGAGCCTTGAGTATCAATCCCGGCAGTCCGCCCAGTTTCCAGGGACCATTGTCAATAGGGATGTCTTCCGTGTACCAAGCTATCCATGTTCTGCCCTTAAACTTGGCAATTGCCTGGTGGCACTCGTAACCACAGATAGTGTCAAGGCTGTCTGTGAGTTGCCAGTCTATCGGTTCCATCGGTTCAATGCATACATATCTGTCGGCAGCGAAGAAATCGAGATAGGCTGTTTTGCCTTGTTCTGGATAGTTCTTATATACTTTCCAATTAATCTGGCCTCCATTACCGGAGAAATTAACAGGTATTCCTTTTGCCATATTCTCTGAGATAATAGAGTCTCTTTGGAATATCGGATAACTGTAGAATGCGGAATACTTGTTGCCAATCTGCAAGAGCATTTTCTCTTCGATGTTGCCAATGATGGTGTCGGTCTTAGTATATTTCTTTTCGTAAATATACTCGGCATCATACACTACTTGATACTTTACCTGATCAATGGAATCTCCCATGCCAATGCTTGATTCATTGAACAGGTTTACTGTTTGAGCTTGGAGCATGCAGGCATATAATGCAAGCCATGCCATCAATAATACCTTTTTCATAATCTTCGTCTATTTATTCTTTATTTTATCTGTTTCATTCATTTTTACGATGCAAAAGTACTGAGATTATCCGATGAAACCGATGAATTCTGTTACTGAGTTATTACTTTTGCTTCTTTTCGCCTATTATTATTTTATTACTCTTACCTTTGTTTACGGATTTTTCTGTAACTTTGCCGACAAATTCAAAAGATCAGGAAAGTATGAACAGTAATAGCAAACTGAAAATAGTATGGATGGTATGTGGAGTAGCAATCGTATTGTTGTTCTGCACGCAGGCTTATTGGCTCCATCTTCAATGTCAATATAGCTTAGACCAGCAGGTAGAGCAATTCAAGAAGGATTGTGATGAGGTGTTGGCGCAAGATTTGAAGAATAGAAAAAAGTTGCAGGAGAATTCTTCTACGAAAGGTAGAAGAGATACGGTTATGCTCAAGGTAGAATCTCAATATGATATGAAGAAGGGATGCAGCCGTACAACGCTTTCTTTTTGGGATAATCACCGCTTTCTTGTCCGTTTGAATGATCCTAATCTTACGGGTGATGATGCTTATCTCATCATCAGTAGATATCTGGCTTATAAAGGTAAACGTCCATCGTTGGCTTCCTATCAAAGATTACTGGATGATAAGGGGTATGGAATGATTACCTCTTTTCGTCATCAGGATTACAAGACCGTCTTCCTGGATACGAAATATGATGTCGAAGGCAAATGGTCGCGTGTGGTGACTGTGAAATATCAGACGAATCCTATGTTTCGCCAAGGTATTTCCTTTCAGGTACCCATTCCTATTACTCGAACGCTCAAGGCTATGATGTGGCAACTGATAGGAAGCGTCTTTCTCTTTTTCATCTTGATAGGATGTCTGTATTATCTGGTTAAGACCATAGTCTTCCAGAAACGCATAGATGGCATTCGCCATGAGTTCCTGAAGAATATGATTTATGAGTTGAAGCAGCCGAAAGAAGACGACAAAGGCGAAGAAGCCGCCGTTTCAATCGGTTCCATTGCTTTCTACTATGCGCAGAATGAACTGCAATGTGGTAATTCCAGAGTGGTCATCACGTCTCGTCAAGCAGAAATCCTGAAGCTTCTTGCCGAGAACCAGAACCAGCTTGTGGAGCGGGATTTTATTCTGAATGAAGTATGGGGGGATGACTCTTACTCCAATTCTCTTGCTCTGAACGTGCAGATTACCTATCTTCGTCGGGCATTAAACCTGGATGAAAAGGTAAGCATCGAAGCCGTCATCAAGAAGGGATATATCCTGCGTACCTGTTGTTCTGATAATCAACTCTCATCTTTTTAGAAAGGTGGAAGTTTTTTTATCTTAATTTATTTTGTCCTTCACCTATTTTGTTGTAACTTTGCAGTCGAAATTCGAATTTAAATTATTTTATGTAATTATGGCAAAAAAAGCTCTTTTAATGATTCTCGACGGATGGGGAATCGGTAAGCATGATAAGGGTGATGTTATCTTCAAGACTCCAACTCCTTATCTCGATTATTTGACAGCAGTTTCAGCACATTCTACTCTCCAGACTTGTGGCGAGGACGTTGGTCTTCCTAACGGTCAGATGGGTAACTCTGAGGTAGGTCACCTCAACATCGGTGCAGGTCGTGTGGTATATCAGGACCTCGTTAAGATCAACAAGGCTTGCGAGAGTGGTGACATCTTGAAGAATCAGGAGATCATCAACGCTTACAGCTATGCTCAGAAGACAGGTAAGAAACTCCATTTGATGGGCTTGACTTCTACCGGTGGTGTTCACTCTTCTTTGGATCACCTCTTCAAGTTGATTGAGATTGGTAAGGAATATGGTTTGAAGGAGACATACGTTCACTGCTTCATGGATGGTCGTGATACAGACCCTAAGAGCGGTAAGGGCTTCATCGAGGAGGTTCAGGCTTGCTGCGACAAGAATGGTGCACACATCGCAAGCATCGTAGGTCGTTTCTATGCTATGGACCGTGACAAGCGCTGGAACCGTGTGAAGGAAGCATACGACTTGCTCGTTGAGGGTAAGGGTAAGCAGGCTGACGATATGGTGAAGGCTATGCAGGAGAGCTACGATGAGGACGTAACAGACGAGTTCATCAAGCCAATCAATAACTCTAAGGTTGACGGTACTATTCAGGAGGGTGATGTTGTTATCTTCATCAACTACCGTAACGACCGTGCCAAGGAGTTGACACAGGTATTGACTCAGCAGGATATGCCAGAGGAAGGCATGCACACCATCAAGGACTTGCAGTACTACTGCATGACTCCATACGATGCAAGCTTCCAGGGCGTTCACATCCTCTTCCCTAAGGAGAACGTAATGAATACCCTCGGTGAGTACTTGAGCGCACAGGGCAAGAAGCAGCTCCATACTGCAGAGACAGAGAAGTATGCTCACGTAACATTCTTCTTCAATGGTGGTCGTGAGACTCCATACGAGGGTGAGGACCGTATCCTGGTTCCTTCTCCAAAGGTGGCTACATACGACCTGAAGCCAGAGATGAGCGCTTACGAGGTAAAGGATAAGTTGGTTGGTGCTATCAACACACAGGAGTACGACTTCATCGTTGTAAACTTCGCTAATGGTGATATGGTAGGTCACACAGGTATCTACAACGCTATCGCTAAGGCTGTTCATGCTGTTGACAACTGCGTAAAGGACGTTATCGAGGCTGCTAAGGCTAACGATTATGAGGCTATCATCATCGCTGACCACGGTAATGCAGACCACGCTATCAACGAGGATGGTACCCCTAACACCGCTCACTCTTTGAACCCAGTTCCATTCATCTACGTAACTGACAACAACTCAGCTACCGTTAAGGATGGTCGTTTGGCAGATGTCGCTCCTTCTATCCTCCATATCATGGGCTTGGAGAAGCCTGCAGATATGACAGGTGAGAACTTGATTTCTGACAACAAGTAAAAACGATTTTATATACCTCAAAAAAGTATCCTAAGATACTTGGCCAAGTATCTTAGGATACTTGCGTAAGTATCTTAAGATACTTTTGAATTTATATTAAGCATGAACGTAAAGATAGAAGAAAGTTGGAAACGGCATATAGGAGAAGAGTTCGACAAGCAGTATTTTGTTGACCTCACAAACTTCGTGAAAGAGGAATACCTGCGTACGCCCTGTTATCCTCCTGGCCGCTTGATTTTCAATGCCTTCAATCTCTGTCCTTTTGATGATGTGAAGGTAGTGATTATCGGACAGGATCCATACCATGAGCCGGGTCAGGCGATGGGACTGAGTTTCTCTGTGCCGGACGGAATCACTTTCCCACCATCATTGATTAATATATTCAAGGAGATTCAGATGGATCTCGGTACTCCGATGCCAGCTACGGGCGATTTAACCCGCTGGGCAAAGCAGGGAGTATTGTTGCTCAACGCCACGTTGACCGTTCGTGCCCATCAGGCTGCGAGTCATCAGCGCAAAGGCTGGGAGGAGTTTACCGATGCTGCCATCCAGGCGCTCAGCAAGGATAAGGAGCACCTGGTGTTTATCCTTTGGGGCGGTTATGCCCGGAGCAAGGCGAAGCTCATCGATACAAGCAAGCATCTGATATTGGAAAGCGTTCATCCTTCGCCATTATCAGCCAACAGAGGCGGATGGTTTGGCAATCATCATTTCTCCCGCTGCAATGCGTATCTGCAGCAGAACGGAATTGCGCCTATCCAATGGTAGGTACACCTGTTAATATATAGCTATCCACTCATGGGTAGCTATCATTATTTTTATTATACACTCAAAGAAATTTATTCATCTCAAAAAACATTATGAAGAAAGACGAACTGCGTATTCTGCAGGTGGGCAACGTATTGGTTTCACCTGATATTATCACCGAAAAATTCTGTTGCGACCTTGATGCCTGCAAGGGCGAGTGCTGCATCGAAGGCGATGCGGGAGCTCCTGTTACCCTGGATGAGATCATGGAGATTGAGGATGCGCTGGATGTGGTTTGGGATGATCTCTCAGCTTCTGCCCAGGCTATCATAGATAAGCAGGGCGTGGCTTATACCGATATTGAAGGCGATTTGGTGACGAGCATCGTGAATGGTAAGGATTGTGTGTTTACCTGCTACCAGGATTTGAAAGACCTGGGCGATGGACATACGATTCCGAATTGTTGTCTCTGTGCCTTGGAGCGTGCTTATCGCGAAGGAAAGTCGAAGTTCAAGAAGCCTATTTCCTGTGCTTTGTATCCAATCCGTGCCAAGGATTTCGGCAACGAGGTGTATGGCATCAACTATAACAAGTGGCGCATCTGCAAGGATGCCATCAAGAAGGGAGAGGAGTTGAACCTTCCGGTTTATAAGTTCCTGGAGGGTCCGCTGGTAGAGAAGTTCGGCAAGGAATGGTATGATGAGCTTTGCGAAGTGGCAGAGCAAGTGCTTGCCGAATTGGAAGACTAAATTCAGTTAGAGACTTTGGAAGATAATAGTTCCGAAGTCTTTTTTGTTTTATAAAAAAAGAGATTTCGAAACGCTGTTGAGCTTATTCCGAAATCTCTAATCCTTCTATATTTGTGATATTACTTCTTCTAAAACCTTTATCCCAAGTTATCACGAAATCTTTTTGATGCTCAGCATGGATGCGGTAATAGGCTTGCTCGTCCATTTCGCCACTGCATACATATTGGTTTCCGTTAATATGAAGTGTTGTTCCTTTGCTGGCATTGCGTATCGTGAGCCGGATGGTTCCACGGAACGGACGTCCGAAGTCTATACGGCATCCCTGATGATCGAATTCCTCCTTGTATGGTTCTAATACCATTTGAAGCTTGTTCTGGGTGAGGTATGGCAGCTGGTCAACAAAGATATAGTTTACCGTATCATTGAAGGCACCTGTCGGATGAACCCATCCTGAAGATTGGTATTCAGCCGATTTCCACTCAGTAGTGTATATTCTATTGTCAAAGTGTTCTTTTTCGTTGTAACTGCCGCCCTTCAGGGGTTTGCACCACCATGTTTCGTCTGCTTTATGATAAAAAGGAACAGAGTCTGTATACCAGCCATTAAGTTCCAGCGAGAGTTGTTTGCTCTTATTTCTTATTCTTCCTGGTGCATACCAGACCGCGATGATGTTTTCGCCCTTTTTCAGATATCTGGAGATATCTATGGTTTGCATCAGAAGGATGCTGTCTCTGGCTCCTTCGTTGAAAATGCTTGGCGTAGCATTTCTTTCGTTGATGTATAGGCGGGTATTTCCTCCACTTGCCATGTTTATCTCAGCCTTTAAAGGCTTTTGATCAAGATGATAGATTTTCCTGTATAATATCTCAGAAGAATCGTTGGGGAATGGATATGATACCCAATGGGTACCGAATTCCTGTGCATAGGAATTCAGCACCCAGAGAGTTGTAAAGATGAGAATTGTAAAATATCTCATAGATGATTATTTGTCTATTTTATGAGTTTTGTTTCGCCAGCCTTGAAATTTAATGCTTTCTGCTTACCATTATACTTGACGGTCAGGTTTCCGGCATTCTTGCTGGTGATGGAAGCTTTGCTGACCTTTCCTCCGTTCCATACGAGATTAATCTCGTAGTTTCCTCGTGCTTTGATACCCTTAATTTCGCCTGCAGGCCATTCTTTAGGTAGAGCGGGAAGAAGATGCATAGTCTCGCCATCGCATTGCATCAGCATCTCGCATACGCCTGCTGTGCCTCCGAAGTTGCCATCTATCTGGAAAGGTGGATGGGCATCAAAGAGGTTAGGGTAGGTACCACCGCTGCGGTGTTTGCTGTCCTTGTAGACTTCAGGGCTTACGTAGGTGAGCAGCTTGCGGTATATCTGATAAGCTTTGTCGGCACGATGCAGACGAGCCCAGAGGTTGATTCTCCAGCCTGTACTCCAACCGGTGGAATTATCGCCCTTGATTTCCAGGGTCTTGGTTGCGGCAGCAGCAAGTTCCGGAGTCTTGTTTACCGAAATCTGATGGAATGGATAGAGCCCCAGCAGGTGTGACTGGTGGCGATGATGCCAATCCTGGTCTTCCCAATCGTGGTACCACTCCATCAGATTGCCTCGCTTACCGATGTGGTAAGGGCGCAGGCGATTGAGGGCTGATTGCAACTGCTGCTGGTAATCGTTGTCGATGCCCAGGGCTTTTGCTCCCTTGATGGTATTCTTGAAGAGCTCGCGGATGATGGCGAGGTCGGCGGTTCCGCCATAGAAACTGCTGCCACGGTAGCCCTTATCGGTGATGTAATCTGCCTCTGGCGATGTGCAAGGAGCAGTAATCAGTTCGTTTGGATTGTGTGGATTCGGGATGAGCCACGCAAGCAGGAAGTCGGCAGCCCCCTTCATCAGCGGATAGGCTGTATTGCGAAGATATTCGGTATCGCGGGTATAGTCATAGTGATCCCAAAGGGTTTCTACAAGCCAGGCTCCACCCATAGCCCAGTTGCTCCATTGCGGACTTTCGCTTCCGGTTCCTACAGGATTGGTCATAGCCCAGGCATCAGTGTTGTGTCCAGCGCACCATCCCTTATCGATACCATAGAAGTGCTGGGCATTGTGGCGACCTGTCACAGCCATACCCTCTACCAATCCGTCTACTGGGGCTACCAATTCTGAGAGGTTCGCAACTTCTGCCGGCCAGTAATTTTCTTCCAGGTTGATGTTGATGGTATAGTTGCCGCGCCATGGCGAACGGAGGGCTAGTGCCCAGAGTCCCTGCAGGTTGGCAGGAACTCCCTTGGTTCTACTGCTGCTGATGAGCAGGTATCTGCCATACTGGAAATAGAGCTGTTCCAGATAAGGGTTGCTCTCGTGGTTGTCGCTGTAGGCGAGCAACTGTTTGTCGGTAGGGCGGGTGGCATCAAACTTGGCTCCTTTCAGGTTCAAACTTACTCTATCAAAGAGTTTCTTGTAGTCGGCGATGTGACGCTGTTTGAATTCTTCGTAAGTGAAGTTGGCAAGGTGCCAGGCTTCATCGGTTACGTTTTCGATGTATGGAGCTCCTTCCTTCACAGGATGCTTGTCGAATCCGTTGTAACTTGTTTCGTTTACGAGATAGATGATAGCCTCGCTCACATCCTTCAGATGGAGTACAGAATCGCTTGCCCACACTTTTCCGTCGGTGTTCTTCACCTGAAGCATGGCACAGTAATGCGTACTGTTGGCTTCATCGCCGAGAACATGTCCCGTCATGGTGAGCTGTCCTCTGGATGCTTTTACCTGATGGGGAATGAGGGAAGTGAGTGAGATGTCGCTGTTGATGGATCTCTTCTGGGAGGCACTCAGCTTGATGGCAATCATCTTGTCGGGATGAGAAGCAAAATACTCTTTGGTGTATTGGATGCCGTTGCGCCTGTAAAGAACAGTAGCCAGGGAGTTGTCGAGGCTCAGTTCGCGGTAATAATCCGTAAACTCGCCCTGGTTGCAGTCTTTGATATTGATCATGCCCAGTGGCTGATAGAACTCCGAGTTATGGCCTTGCACATAGTGTTGCAGGGAATCGGCGGTCTTGTAATCCTCCTTGAACAGCGCCTCTCTGATTTTTGGAATCCATTTGTAGGCTTCGCCACCTTCGTTGGGATTCACAGGCACGCCCGTCCAAAGGGTGATGTCGTTGAGCTGGATAGAGTCATTATTGGCTCCACCATAAACTAGCGCACCCAGTTTTCCATTGCCTAATGGCAGTGACTCTTCGAAGGCGTATGCAGGTTTGTTGTACCACAACTTGTTGGGTTGCAACTCTTTACTTACTGTTGTTGCCTGGCAGTTCCACGTACTAGAGGCAGCTAACGCAATCGTAAAAAATATATGCTTCATAAAGATGGTATTGTTGGTTTTTAAATTCGATGCCCGGAAACGAAGTCGGAAGGTGATGCTCATTGGATGAGGCTATCCAAAAAAGGGGGAAGACTCTCGCTGAGTCTACCCCCAATATGTTCGTGTTAACTTTAAGCGTCGATATTGGCGTAAGTAGCGTTTTGCTCGATGAACTCGCGGCGTGGTTCTACATCATCACCCATCAGCATAGAGAATATCTCATCAGCCTGGGCTGCGTTCTCGATAGTAACCTGCTTGAGCAAGCGTGTAGATGGGTCCATAGTGGTTTCCCAAAGCTGCTCTGGGTTCATCTCACCCAAACCTTTGTATCGCTGGGTGTGGATATTCTTGTCTTCTACTCCATCTCCATACTTGTCGATGAATGCCTGGCGCTGCTGCTCTGTATAGCAATACTCGCTTACCTTGCTGCGATAAGTACACTTGTAGAGTGGTGGGGTAGCGATATACAGATGGCCTTCTTCAATAACCTTTGGCATGAAACGATAGAAGAGTGTCATAATCAATGTGTCGATGTGAGAACCATCGACGTCGGCATCGGTCATGATGATAATCTTGTCGTAACGCAACTTGTCGGTATTAGCCTCCTTGCTGTCTTCGCCATCTACACCGAAGCGGACACCGATACTTTGGATGATGTTCATGACAGACTCAGCTTCGAATACCTTGTGCCACTGTACCTTTTCTACATTCAGAATCTTACCACGCAATGGGAGAATAGCCTGACGGAAACGGTCGCGACCCTGCTTGGCAGAACCACCGGCGGAATCACCCTCGACGAGGAAAATCTCGCATTCCTTAGGATCCTTCATGGAACAATCAGCAAGCTTACCAGGCAGGCCACCACCTGTCATGAAGTTCTTGCGCTGAACGCTCTCACGTGCCTTGCGGGCAGCGATACGTGCTGTTGCTGCCAATACCACCTTTTCGCAGATGCGCTTAGCCTCGTCTGGATGTTCCTCCAGGTAATCAGACAAAGCCTCGTTTACAGCCTGCTGAACGGCACCCTGTACCTCGCTGTTACCGAGCTTGGTCTTGGTCTGTCCCTCAAACTGAGGTTCAGCTACCTTGATGGAGATAACGGCAGTAAGACCCTCGCGGAAGTCTTCTGGTGCAATCTCTACCTTTGCCTTCTCAATCTGCTTAGAGATGGTTGGGTCAGCTTCTGCGTAAGCCTTCAAGGTGCGGGTCAACGCCATACGGAAACCAGTCAGGTGGGTACCACCCTCAATGGTGTTGATGTTATTGACGTATGAGTGGATATTCTCAGAGTAATCTGTGTTGTACATCACAGCAATCTCGATAGGAATACCCTGCTTCTCTGTCTTCAGATAGATAACGTCATCGAAGAGGTGAGTACGATGGCGGTCTACGTAGCGAACGAATTCCTTCAAACCGTCCTTTGCATGGAAGACCTGCTCTTTAGTCTTTCCTTCCTCATCTGGTCGCAAATCTTTCAAGGTAATCTTGATGCCTGCATTAAGGAAAGCCAACTCGCGCATACGGTTGGCAATGATGTCCCACTTATAGACCGTGTGGGTGAAGATGGTTGAATCTGGCCAGAACTGTTGGCGTGTACCGCGCTTGTCAGTCTCGCCTACCACCTTAACCGGATAGAGAGGCTTACCCTTTTCATATTCCTGCTGGTAGATTTTGCCGCCACGGAAGACCTGTGACAACATGTGGGTAGAAAGTGCATTTACACAACTGACACCCACACCATGTAAACCACCAGATACCTTGTAAGAACCCTTGTCGAACTTACCACCTGCATGAAGCACGGTCATAACGACTTCGAGTGCTGATTTATGTAGTTTTTCGTGCATATCCACAGGGATACCACGACCATTGTCTTCTACAGTGATAGAGTTGTCTTCGTTGATGGTAACTTCGATGTCGGTACAGTAGCCCGCCATTGCTTCGTCAATAGAGTTGTCTACAGTTTCGTTTACCAAGTGATGAAGACCCTTTTCGGAGATGTCACCAATATACATCGCCGGACGTTTGCGAACAGCTTCCAGGCCTTCCAGAACCTGAATGTTACTCGCAGAGTAATTATTTGCGTTGTTTTGATTTTCTGCCATTTTAGTATTGTCTTATTTCCGTGCAAAGATACTAAAAAAAGCTGAGAAACAGGAACTTTTGTTTGTGAAAAATCACCAAAAAGTGAAGAAAAAACGTAGAATGTGAACTTTAGCGGCAAAAGTGTCTTGAAAAAGCTGTTTTATAATCGTTTTGCGCATTTTTATAGGGTATGTTGTAGTATAAAACCGGTTGTGATGGGAAGATTTTATGATGCAGGAAATGGGTAGTCGGGTTCATAGAAAAGAATAAGGCTGCGACCCTATAAAGGATTGCAGCCTTATTTATTTCTTTGCTTTGACTTATAAGTTAGGCCAACTTAGCGATGTGCTTTGTAAGACCAGACTTCAAGTTTGCAGCCTTGTTGTCGTGGATAACGTTGATCTTAGCCAACTTGTCTAAAAGCTTCTGAACAGTAGGATAGAGCTTTGCAGCCTCTTCCTTGTCAGACATGTTGCGCAACTTGCGGACAGCATTGCGCATAGTCTTTGCATAATACTTATTGTGCAAAGCCTTCTTCTTGTCCTGACGGATTCTCTTGATTGATGATTTGTGATTTGCCATCTTCTTTATGTTATTTTTTTTATTTCTTAAATGTTTGTAGTCCCTAGCAGAGTCGAACTGCTCTTTAGAGAATGAAAATCTCTCGTCCTAACCGATAGACGAAGGGACCATTGCTTATTTGCGGGTGCAAAGTTACTACTTTTATTTGAATCTAGCAAATTTTTCATAGAAAATTTTCGCTAAATGCACATTTTTTTGTATTTTTGCCCTGTTTTTCACTAATATTAGGCAAAATGGAGATAAAAACTAGTGCTATCGTATTGCAAACCATCAAGTATGGGGACTCTCAACTTATCGTGGATTTCTTCACCGAAAAGTTGGGAAGACTCTCCTTTATGGTACGTGTGCCTAAGTCATCTAAGGGGAAGATGAAACGGCAGCTTTTCCAACCGCTCATGGTCTTGAATTTAGAATTTGATTATCGTCCCAAGTCAAATCTGCAGCGCCTTAGGGATGTTTTGATTCAGATTCCATTCTCTGATATCCCTTTTTCTCCATACAAACTTGGCATTTCCATGTTCTTGGCAGAACTGCTTTCATATGCTACCCGTCATGAGCAGGCTAATGGTGCGCTCTATCTTTTCATACAGGACAGTATAGAATGGTTAGACCGGGCTAAAGGTTCTATTGGTAATTTCCATATTGTCTTTATGATACAGCTGTCTTTTCATTTGGGTTTTATGCCTAATATAGAGAGTGGTATGTCTGGTGATTATTTTGATTTGGTAGATGGATGCTTTGTTGCTCATGTTCCTTCGCACGTACATTATTTAAATAAGGAAGATTCTGTGCGGCTTGTGTCTTTGTTCCGTTTGGAGTATAAAACAATGCACCTCTACACAATGTCTCGTATGGAACGGAACAGGTGTGTAGAGGTGATATTGGAGTATTATAAACTTCATTTGCCAGGTTTCCCGGAAATGAAGAGTTTTGCTGTTCTTCAGGAACTGTTTGCTTAGTCTTTTCTGGTTTCCTCACTTGCTTGAAGTAAATCAGAAACAGACTTTGGCAAAGTTCTCTGTTTAGGCAAAGCTGATAACGCCCTGTACAGTAGCATCATCGTTATTGTCTTCTTTTGGTTCCGTATTGCCAGAAGCAATATTGCGGATTTCTTCCAGAGTCTGGCGAGTACGCTTATATGTAGGCGTGTTCTCTACCTGTAGGATGACATCCTCATTGTCCAGATCTTCCTGTCGGAACAGGAAAATGTGTGGATGACGCTTATACTGTGTCGTATTGCCATCGCTGCCATAATAGCGCTTGCGGCGGTCTTCTCTTTCAGCACGTTTCTCCTCTTCTTCAGCGAGACGGCGAGATTCTTCCTCAGTATGTTTCTTGAGGTGGCGGTTCATGCCCTCTACATCCTCGAGTCCGAAACCGGTTGCGAGAACGGTTACCTTTACGCGGCTTCCCAATTCAGGGTCAATGGCAAGACCCCATTTCAGTTCGAAGTCGTCACCGAATTTCTCCATAAAGTCGTTGACATCATTCATCTCATCCATGGTCAAGCCTGGATTATCCTTCTTCTCGCTTGCAAATGCGATACTGAGCAGAATCTTCTTAGAGTTGAAAACGTCATTATCGTTAAGGAGTGGTGAGTTCAAGGCATCTTCTATCGCCTTCTTTACTCTTCCTTCTCCCTCACCATAACCTGTACTCATGATAGCTACACCGCCATCTTTCAATACGGTCTTCACATCATTGAAGTCGAGGTTGATGAGTCCATGTACAGTAATGATTTCTGCGATACTCTTGGCAGCTACACTCAAGGTGTCGTCTGCTTTGCCGAAGGCATCGAGAACGGCAAGGTCTGGATAAATCTGGCGAAGACGCTCATTGTTGATTACCAGTAAGGCATCTACATGCTTCGACATTTCCTCTACACCATCCAATGCCTGGTCAATCTTCTTAGGACCTTCAAAACGGAATGGGATGGTTACGATACCAACGGTAAGAATACCTAACTCCTTACTTACTCTGGCGATGACAGGTGCTGCACCTGTACCGGTACCGCCACCCATACCCGCTGTGATGAATGCCATTTTGGTTCCATCATTGAGCATGTTCTTGATATCTTCAAGGGTCTCTTCGGCTGCCTGGCGTGCCTTGGCTGGCTTGTTTCCTGCACCCAGGCCTTCCTTGCCTAGCTGCAGGTGTACAGGCACAGGTGAGTCGTTAAGTGCCTGGTTGTCTGTGTTGCAGAGTACGAATGTTACATCGTGTATACCTTCGCGGTACATGTGGTTGACGGCATTTCCACCGCCACCACCAACACCAATCACCTTGATGATGCTATTTTCTTTTTCAGGTTCCCCAAAGTCAAGAATATGAGGAGCGTTTCCATTATCTAGCATAGTCGTATAATCTTTATAGGGTTTATCAATCTGCTTTTATTATCTAACTGGTTGTGAAATTATTTTCTGATAACCTAATCCAGGGCATCTTATTCTTCCTCAGAAATGGTATCTTTCACAAACTTCTTGAAACCTCTCATCATTTTATGGATGAGACTGTTTTCTTTGCGTCTCTTTTCTTCTTCTTCAGCTTCTTTTTCTGCCAGAAGTCTTGCCTCAGCCTCTTCCAGCTCTTTCTGCTTGCGGGCAGCCTCATCAGCAGCCGCTTTTTCTGCAGCAGTAAGAACCACGCCCTTGCCGGCGGTCTCGTTAGGATTTCTTGGAGCCTTGTGCTGCTCGGCTGTTACAGGCTTTTCTGCAGAATTGCTGAAGAGGTCTGTGCCGATTTCATCACCTGCGCAGTTCATGTCTCCCTTAGCCAAGAGTCCCAATACGGTGTTCATTGTACCATCGTGATTGGTAATCTTAGGGTCCTTAGAGTTGACCGTTTGAGAAACAAACTTGGCGATGCGTACTTTATCAATATGGGTATGTGTCTTGAAAACCTTATCGATTTCAGGCATATTGCTGCCACCACCTGTAAGGATGATACCACCCAACAGTTTATCAGAGAATTCTACAGGAATCTGGAACCATGCATTTTCTACGATTTCCTCTACGCGTGCTTCTACGATTTCGATGAACTTCTTGCTTTCAACCATTCTATCCTTGTCGATAGGGTAGTTGAGTGTCGGATCGATATTGCTGATATCGGTATAAGCCTTGGCATACTTGAGTTTCATCTTTTCTGCATCTGGCTCTTCAATCTGAAGACAAGTTAAGTCTTTGGTCACGTTGCCGCCGCCCAATGGGATGACAGAGAGATGGCGAAGTATACCTTTATAATATACAGATACAGTTGTTGTGTCGGCACCCAAGTCGACAAGCATACATCCAGCACGCTTTTCAGAATCAGTCAATACGCTGTCAGCCATAGCCAAAGGAGCCAGATACATTTCTGCAATTGGAATATTGGCGTTCTCAAAACAGGTATTGATGTTGTTGTAGAAGTTTTTGCGCCAAAGTATATTCAGGAAGATGCCTTCCAGATGGTTACACTGTATTCCTACAGGGTCTATCTGGTATTGGTTGTCTATCTTGTATTCCTGAGTCGCAGCATCCAGGATTTCCTGGTCTGGATAGGTCATGTTGCGGTTGATATCCATCAGTTCATTGATCATCTCTTGTGAGATGATGGTGTTACCTGGTAGATCCTTGACAATGACGTTCTTGATACTGCGTATAGAGCGACCGCCCACGCCTACATAGACCTGGGTGATATCTTGTTTCAGTATATTCTTCAACTTCTTGATGATGTTGGTCAAACATTGGCAGGTTTTGTCAATGTTATAGATCACACCCTTTCTGATGCAAGAAGATGAATCTTCCTCTACGGTGGCAAGTACGGTGATGCTGCCGTCTAAATTCTTCTGACCTGCTATACCTGTCATCTTAGATGAGCCAAGTTCGATAGCTACAATAAATTCCTTTGGCATAGTTCTTATATGTTATCTTAATCTGTTTCTATTTTCTATTTAGCTATTTTTATGCTTTTTACATATGATCTGGTTGTCGAATTCGATATTGATATACGAATACTTGTTCCAACCAGCTTGTGAGAGTCCATACTTATAGAATTTCTCTAACCGATCCATCTTCTTGTTGACGAAATCGTTGATGGCTTGCTCCCGTTTGTCGATGAGGTTGGTCTCTGGCAGGTTACCTATATATATAATGTGGTTGCCTACTCGCGGTACCAGTTCTATTCCTCTATCAGGCAGGACATTGATCTGTTCTATCTGGTTTCGCCAGAGTTCATTCGTCATCAGCGCTTTGCTTAGTAATGAGATGTATTTTTTAGCATACCACTTGTTGATGTAGCCCGTTGCGATGATGATATCGCATGTGTAGTTCGTGTTGGGCATAATCTGATTGTGGTCATCAATATAATAATCTTCGTTGCTGATGCTTTTGATTCTGACGATTGGCATGCGTTGGGTGAGGTAGATGTCTACAAGACCATCCTGCGTCTTTGAACATTCTGCTGTCTTGACAAAAGGACTGGTCTTCAAGGTTTCCTCTATCATGCGGGCGTTCACCTCTTTGAGCGGTTCCCCCAGCGGATAGAGTTTCCTTGTTTCCAGTCGTTTCTTGATTTCCTTCGCATTCAGAAAGCCATTGGTCATCTCATCTTGTATGTTGATGTTCACCTTAGTGCACACCAACTTCGTTTCATCAGGTTTGTTAAACTTGGTGAAAGCGAATACCAGATAAGTACCCAGTACTAAATCCAGTGCGATGATGATGGTTTTCTTCCAATTGATATGCATTTATTTCTCTTCAAGTATTTTGGTAATTTGTGGAACATAGTTGTCCAAATCGCCAGCTCCTAAGATAACTAGAACATCGAAGTCTCGGTTCTTCACCAGGTCAAGAACGTCTTCTTTGTGAATCATGCTCTTTTCTACACCTGGTTTCAGGTTGTCATAGATAAGCTTGGAGGTTACTCCCGGAATAGGCTGCTCGCGAGCTGGATAGATGTCGCAGAGGATTACTTCGTCCAAAAGACTCAAACTGTTGGCGAAATCCTGATAGAAGTCGCGGGTTCTAGTATACAAGTGAGGCTGGAAGATGGCTGTTATCTTACGGTCCTTGTACAACTCTCTGATACTCTTTGCACTCTGATAAATCTCCTTTGGATGATGTGCATAATCAGATAGGAATACCAGTTTGTCGTTCTTGATCTTAAAGTCGAAACGGCGGTCAACTCCTCCGTAGGTCTTCATGCCGTTGCGTAGCTCATCGGCTGTACAACCATTCAACTGTGCCATTGCCATTGCTGCCACACCGTTGGTGATGTTGATAGGCACAGGCTGTCCGAGTTCTACGCCCGTTACGTTCTCGATAGGAGAGATGAAATCGAAGGTGATTCCTCCATTCTCTATCTTGATATTCTCAGCGTGGAAGTCGCCCTCGTCCTGGCTGTATTCGTATATCTTGACGCCGTCCTGTACGTGTTGTTTCATCTCCAGACCTTTGTGGATGATGAGTGCACCGCCCGGTTGGATCAGTTCTGTATAGTGACGGAAACTCTCCAGATAAGCCTCCTTGGTGCCGTAGATGTCGAGATGGTCAGGATCTGTAGCTGTGATGACGCTCATCCATGGGCGCAACCAGTGGAAACTGCGGTCAAACTCATCTGCCTCGATGACAACATAGTCGCTCTTGTCGGAGAGGATATAGTTGGTGCCATAGTTCTTTGAGATACCTCCCAGGAAGGCATTACAGTCTATATGGCTCTGGTGCATGATGTGAGCGCACATGGTAGATGTTGATGTCTTTCCATGTGTACCCGCTACGCACAGTCCCTTATGTGTACGGGTTAATGTACCCAGCACCTGAGCACGCTTCTCGATGGTGAAACCATTCTCATGGAAGAAAACCAGTTCCTTGTGCTCGGCAGGAATTGCCGGTGTATAGACGACCAATGTTGTCTTGGCATCCTTGCAGGCTTCTGGTATGAGGTCTACATTCTCCTCATAGTGGATAAGCATTCCCTCTTTCTCCAACTCATGAGTCAGAGTGGACGGAGTCTTGTCATATCCTGCTACTACCAACTTCTTGCTGAGGAAGTATCTAGCGATGGCACTCATTCCGATGCCGCCGGCTCCTACAAAATAAACTGCTTTAATATCTTTAATTTCCATTACTTTGTTGCTAATTTGATTACTTCGTCGGCGATGACGTCGGCAGAGTTCTTTAATCCTAATTTCTTGATATTCTCACAGAGCGAAGCAAGCTTTGCTTCGTCCTTTACCGTGTCAACTGCTTTCTTGAGCAATACCTCTGGTGCATCGGCATCCTTTACGTAGATGGCAGCGTCTTTGTTGACCAATGCCATGGCGTTCTTGGTCTGGTGGTCTTCTGCCACATTAGGACTTGGAACCAGGATAACCGGTTTGCCGATGAGGCAGAACTCGCTGATGCTGCTGGCACCTGCGCGGCTGATAACCAGGTCGGCTGCCTTGTAAGCTGCACCCATGTCGCTGATGAAATCAGTAACCTTGAGCATTGGCAACTCCTGACCTTTCAGCTGTTCCATGATGGCAGCATTATAGTATTTACCTGTCTGCCAGATAAACTGTACACCGCTTTCCTTCATGAGGTCGAGGTGCTGCAGCACACTCTCGTTGATGGTTCTTGCACCAAGGCTGCCACCCACGAGCAGGATGGTTTTCTTTTCAGGGTCGAGACCGAACTGCTTTCTTGCTTCTTCCTTGGTGATGGTTGTCTCCAATACGTTCTGGCGTACTGGGTTTCCCGTCATGATAATCTTGTCGGCAGGGAAGAAACGCTCCATCCCTTCGTAAGCCACACAGATTTTTTCAGCCTTCTTAGCCAAGAGTTTATTGGTTACACCAGCGTATGAATTCTGCTCCTGGATGAGGCAAGGTATACCTTTGCTGGCACAAACATTGAGAGTCGGACCGCTAGCATAGCCACCTACGCCCACAGCCGCCATTGGCTTGAAGTTTTTGATGATGCTCTTTGCCATGTGCTGGCTCTTCCATATTTTGAAGAGTACGGCGATGTTCTTGAGCAGATGTTTTCTGTCGAAGCCGCAGATAGGCAAACCCTTGATTTCATAACCCGCAGCAGGTACACGCTGCATTTCCATTCTGCCGAGTGCACCTACGAACAGAATTTTAGCATCAGGGCGCTTCGCCTTGATGGCGTTTGCAATGGATACGGCAGGGAAGATGTGACCACCTGTGCCGCCTCCGCTTATGATAATTCTTAATTCATTATTCATATCCGTTCATGTTTATAACGCAAAGGTATAAAAAAATATCGATTTAACGGCATTTTCTGCCATTTTTTCACCTTAATTTATAAAACTATTGTCAGGCAGCCACCATTTTGCTGTCGTTAAGCTCATTTTGAGGTATTTCTTTCTTCTTGGCTGTTCTGCTGATACTCAGGATGATGCCCAGGTACAGGCAGTTGATGATGGTAGATGTACCACCTCTACTGATGAGTGGTAGTGGCTGTCCTGTAACAGGAGCCAGACCTACTGCTACAGCCATGTTGAAGAGTGCCTGGGTAACCAGCATGATGGCAAGTCCCATACAGAGGAAGGCTGGGAAATTGTTCTCACACCGGTTGGCTATTCTACCTGCTCTGAATAGGAGGATGATGTAGAGGAATGCAACCAGTGCGGCTCCCCAGATTCCCATCTCTTCGATGATGATGGCATAGATGAAGTCGGAGAATGCCTGTGAGAGAAAGTCTCTTTCTACCGAGTTGCCCGGACCTTTGCCTACGATGTTGGAAGAGGCGATGGCGATGTTGGCATGTGCCACTTGGGCATCTTTGTCGAGATCGACATCTTGTGGGGCAACAGGTTTGGAGTTCATAAACTTGTCAATACGGGCTTTCCAGGTGTCGGCTCTATGAAACATCTTTTCTGCCATATTAGGCTTGTCCTGTTCCTGTTCAACCTTCTCGGTCAGCGTATTTTCCGGTTTATTGCCTTCTTCGCCCTTGTCCTGTCCGATAATCATGATACCTGCAAAGGCTGTGACGATGACAATCATGCCCAGTCCCACCAACTTACCAATCTGGTTCATCGGCACTCTTCCGATGAGCATCATGGACAGGATTGTGACACTGAGGAGCATGGCTGTAGATAAGTTCTCCAGTCCGATGAGAATTACAAATGGAGCGGTTGCTACAAGTATAAACTTGAAAGCCTTCCTGTTGGCACCCTGAGGTGCTTGCATGGCGCTAAGAATCTGAGCTACAGCCAGTACTACCGCACCCTTTGCTATCTCTGAAGGCTGAAACTGTACGCCCATCAGGGAGAACCAGCGGGAAGCTCCATTGGTAGATTGACCGGTAGCCAATACCAGGACGAGCAACAGTAATGAGATGCCCATCACGACGGGTGTAACAATCTTGAAGTACTTGCATTTCACCTTGAGCATGCAAATCATGGTGAACAGACCGCCTCCCAAGAGCAAGATATGTCGGATAACAGGCGCCATATAGTTTCCGGTCTTGTACGACAAGGAGCTGGAGGCAGAATATACCTCCACGATGCTTATCATACAGAGAAAGAAGAAGACCATCCAGATCACCTTGTCTCCCTTGAAAATATTACCTATGCTCTTGTTATTCATTTCTTTATAGTTCTATCTGTTCTATCTGTTGAAAACTGTTATTCTCCGATGGCTCTTGCCAGCGCTTTAAACTGCTCGCCTCTATCTTCCATGTTCTTGAAGAGGTCGAAGCTTGCGCAGCATGGGCTGAGGAGTACGGTGTCGCCCGGCTTTGCCAATTCCTGGCAGGCTGCCACACAATCCTTCATGCTGTGGGTGTCGCGGACAGGGATGCCGAGTGCGTCAAAGTTGTCGTGCAACTTCTGGTTGTCGGCTCCGAGATATACGATACCCGCACATTTCTCCTTTACCAGGTCCTTAATCTGGTTATAGTCATTTCCCTTATCCTTACCGCCGATGATGAGGATGGTAGGGGTTGTCATGCTCTCCAGCGCATACCAGCAGGCATCCACGTTGGTTGCCTTTGAATCGTTCACATAGTAAACGCCCTGGAATTTGCCCACTTTCTCCAGACGGTGCTCTACGCCAGGGAAGTCGCTCAAGCCTTTATGCAGGGTCTCGTGGTCGATGCCTACAATGTTGCATGCCAGACCTGCAGCCAGACTGTTATAGATATTGTGCTTGCCGCGGAGACTCATGTCTCCCTGTGGCATTTCGAAGGCTGAAGGGAAGTTGAGTTTGTACTTGCCATCTTCTATAAAGCCGACGCAACCCTCCTCCTTGAACTCAGAGAATGGGCAGAGGTGTGACTTGAGGTTGTACTTAGCCAACTCCTTTGTAACAATAGGATCATCATTCCAGAAGATGAAGCTGTCTTCCTCTGTCTGGTTCTGGGTGATGCGCATCTTGGCATCGGTATAGTTCTGCATCTTGAACTCATAGCGGTCCAGATGGTCTGGAGTGATATTGAGCAGGATAGCCACGTTGGCACGGAACTCATACATGTTGTCGAGCTGGAAACTGCTCAGCTCGATGACGTAGTACTTATGAGGAGTTTCTGCTACCTGAAGGGCAAGACTCTTTCCGATATTTCCAGCCAGACCGACATCATAGCCAGCCGACTTGATGATGTGGTAAATCAGAGAGGTAGTGGTAGTCTTACCGTTACTTCCCGTAATACAGATCATCTTGGCGTCAGTATATCTGCCCGCAAATTCTATTTCGCTGATGATAGGTGTACCCTTAGCCATCAGTTTCTGTATCATAGGTGCTTCCTTCGGAATACCCGGGCTCTTGATGACTTCGTCAGCATCTAAAATCTTTTCTTCCGTATGGTGACCTTCTTCCCATTCAATGTTGTGGTCATCCATCAACTTCTTGTAGTTATCCTTGATCTTTGACATGTCTGAAACAAAGACCTCGAATCCCTCTTTCTTTGCCAGCACGGCTGCACCTGCGCCACTTTCGCCAGCTCCTAAAATTACAATTTTGCTCATTGTCTTATTATCTATACTTGTCGGGCTGATAAGAGCCTGTATTTTATCTGATCTTCAATGTGATGATGGTCAATGCTGCCAGAATGATGGTTACAATCCAGAAACGGATGGTAATCTTTGACTCATGGAAACAGTTGCGAGGCTTCTTCCACAGATACTTGCAGTCAGGATCCAGCTGACTGTCCTGTGTACGGAAGTTGTCGTGGATAGGTGTGCGTTTGAAGATACGCTGTTTCACACCTCTCCGCTTACCCATCTTGTAATAGTAAACCTGCATCATCACGCTGAGGCTCTCTACGAAGAAGATACCGCAGAGGATAGGCAGCATCAGTTCCTTGTGGATGATGATGGCACCTACAGCGATGATACCGCCGATGGTCAGCGAACCCGTATCGCCCATGAATACCTGGGCAGGGTAGGCGTTGTACCAGAGGAAACCGATCAGGGCTCCGATGAAGGCACAGAAGAATACTACCAGTTCCTCAGAACCAGGAATATACATGATGTTGAGGTAGGCGGCAAACTCGATGTGCGACGACACATACGCAAGTATGCCTAGCGCCACACCTATGATGGCGGAGTTTCCGGCACACATTCCGTCCATACCATCGTTGAGGTTAGCTCCATTTGATACGGCTGTTACCACGAAGATGGTCATGATGACAAAGAGGATCCAGCCTGCTGCTACCTTGTACTTACCGCAGAAACTGGTGATGCTGGAGTAGTCGAGGTTGTGTCCCTTGACGAATGGGATGGTAGTCTTCAGCGATTTTCTCGCTTCCGTACGATGCTTTACCACCGTTTCCTGTCCCTGTCGCTCAATGGCGAGGTTCTCGTTCATCTTTACGTCAGGTGAAGACCAGAGCACCAGTCCCACGATGAGTCCGATACCAATCTGACCTATAATCTTATATTTACCCTTCAAGCCCTCTTTATCACGCTTGAAAATCTTGATGAAGTCGTCCATTCCACCGAGGAAGCCGAGCCATACGGTGGTGATGATCATCAGGATAAGATAGATGTTGCGCAAACGTCCGAGTAACAGTACCGGTACGAGGATAGCCAGGATGATGATGACGCCACCCATAGAAGGAACGCCAATCTTCTTGACACCGAACGGGTCGATGCTGGCATCGCGCTGGGTTTCTGTGATTTGCTTGCTCTTGAGATACTTGATGAATTTCTCGCCGAACCAGGCTGAGATGACCAATGATAAAATCAGCGCAAGCAGGGCGCGGAATGAGATGTAGCCCCACATGTGAGAACCTGAGATGCCCCACTGCTCCAGAAATCTAAAGAGATAGTATAACATTTTTCTTTCTTTTCTTGATTGATTTTACTTCTGTGAAATTCCGAAGATGTCGCGAACCACCTCTTTGTCGTCAAAGTGATGCTTTACGCCCTTAATCTCCTGATAATCTTCGTGTCCCTTACCGGCTATGAGGATTACGTCGCCCTTCTTTGCCAGCATGCAGGCTGTGCGGATGGCTTCCTTGCGGTCTACGATGCTGATTACCTTCTTCATCTGCTGGGCATTCAGTCCGGCAAGCATATCGTTGATGATATCCTGTGGCTCCTCGAAACGAGGGTTGTCGCTGGTGATGATTACCTTATCGCTCTGTTTTACAGCCTCTTGTGCCATCAGCGGGCGCTTGCCCTTGTCGCGGTTGCCGCCGGCACCGCAAACGGTAATCACTTCTCCGCCCTTACCTTCGAGCACTTCGTGGATGGCGTTCAATACGTTCTCCAGCGCATCTGGTGTGTGGGCATAGTCAACGATGGCGGTAAAGCCCTCTGGCGACTGGATTGGTTCCAGTCTTCCGCTAACGCTGTGAAGGGTACTCATCACTACGAGCACATCCTCTGGCTTCTTGCCGAGCATCACGGCTGCGCCATATACAGCGAGCAGGTTGCTCACGTTGAACTTACCGATAAACTGTACGCCCACTTCTCTGCCGTCAATCTCCAGATACATGCCGCCGAAGTGACACTCCAGGATTCTTGCCCTGAAGTCTGCCATGCTGCGGGTAGAGTAGGTCTTCACGGTAGCCTTGGTGTTCTGTACCATGATCATGCCGTTCTTGTCGTCGGCATTGGTAATGGCAAAGGCTGTCTTAGGCAGTCCGTCGAAGAATGCCTTCTTGGCGTTGCGGTAGTTCTCGAATGTCTTGTGATAATCGAGGTGGTCGCGGGTGAGGTTGGTGAACAAACCTCCGGCAAACTGCAATCCGCCGATACGCTTCTGTGCGATAGCGTGGGAAGAGCACTCCATGAAGGCATACTCGCAGCCAGCCTCTACCATCTTGCCCAGGAGCATGTTCAGCTCGATAGGGTCTGGGGTGGTATGGTCGGCAGGGATTGCCTCGTCCTCAATGTAGTTGCAGACGGTAGAGAGCAAACCACACTTATGGCCGAACTTGCGGAACATATTATATAATAAGGTGGCGATGGTAGTCTTGCCGTTGGTACCTGTTACGCCTACCAGCTTGAGCTTTCTTGAAGGGTCGCCGTAGAAGAGGGTTGCTACCTTACCGACAGCATCCTCGGTCGAAGCGACCTGAATGTAAGTTACGCCCTCCACTTTCTCTTCAGGCATGTCTTCGCACAAAACCGACTTTGCGCCCAGTTCCAATGCCTTTGGAATAAACTTGTGGCCGTCAACCTGCGTTCCCTTCATGGCAACGAAGAGATGACCTTCCTTAATCTTGCGAGAGTCGATGTTTACTCCCGAAACCTCTACATCAGCATCGCCGATAATCTGAACCGGCTCGATGTTTTTGAGTAATTCTTGTAACTTCATATCCTGTTTCTGTTTTATATTCTATATATTTCTTTATCTACACCTTATTATATATAGGGCTTCAGATAACTTTTTCTGAGTTTTATTCGAGCACGATGCTGCATACGGCACCTTTCTTGATGACCGTTCCCGGCACCAGACTCTGCTTTACAACCTTTCCTCTACCTATAATCTGGGTCTTGATGCCCCGGCTCTCCATATTGTAGATGGCGTCTCGGGCTCCCATTCCGGTAATGTCGGGTACGATAGTCTTGCCGTATTGCTTCTCCTTGATGAGCTTGATGCTGTGGTTACCCACGCGCTCTGCCTTGCCCCAGATAGGGTTGCCGTCGGCATAGCTGCCGCTCCAGTTGGCATTGGTCTTGATGCCGAGGTGGCTGAGCACATAGTTGGCTGCAAGGATATTGCCTGCCTTTACGTCAGGAACGAAGACCGATGCTGAGTCGCGGGCGTCCTTTACGTCAACTTTCAGACTCTGTGCCATGATGCCTTCTGAAATCTGATGGAATACCTTACCGCACATCGTACCACCCGAAGCAGGCAAACCTGATTTCTGTATGCAGACGATACAGCTGTAGCGTGGCGCATCGGCAGGGAAGTAGCCTGCGAAACTGATGAGATAGCTGGTTCCGCCACTCTTATATCCGCCGGCACCTTTAGAAATCTGGGCTGTACCCGTCTTTCCTGCCACTTTGAAGTTAGGTGAACCGGCTTTCTTTCCCAGTCCCAAGCTTACCACCTGTTCCAGGATGGTTTGCAGTTCCTTGATGCTCTTCTCCTTGGCTATCTGCTGGCGCATTACCTCTGGAGGGAATTCCATGACGGTTTCTCCGTTCTTCACTACCTTGCTCACGAATCTCGGGCGCATCATCTTGCCGTTGTTGGCGATGGTGTTGTAGAAGGTGAGGGTAGAGATAGGCGGTACCTGGGTCTCATATCCGATACTCATCCATGGCAAACTGGTCTTTGCCCAGTTGTCATACTGTCCGTTCTTGTTTCTGTGCGGCATGCGGATTCTGGCTGGTGTTGCTCCCACCAGCGGAATCTTCAGGTCGTCGTGCAGACCGGTACGGTAGATACCCTTTACGAATTTCTCAGGGTTGTTGCGGTAATGGTCGTCTATGATGCGGCTCACACCGATGTTAGAACTGTACCACAGGGTCTGTGCGAGGGTCAGCATTCCGTATCCGCCTTTTCGCCAGTTGTGGTCTTTCATTTCTCTGCCGTACATCGGCCATACACCACCTGCGGTTTCTACGTGGCAGGTCGTATCTACCACTCCGTCGTCCAGCGCTACGAGGATAGAGGCAGGCTTGAACACCGAACCCGGCTCCAGGAGGTCGCTCACGGCATGGTTGTGGATTTCTCTGTATTCTCCATCGAAACATTTCTCCATGTTTACGATGGCCTTGATGTCGCCCGTAGGTACATCCATTACGATGGCTACACCCACATTGGCGTTGATTTCCTTCAGCTCATCGATGAGTGAGCGCTCGGCAAGGTCTTGCATGCTCACATCGATGGTGGTTACGATGTCGGCTCCGTCAATAGGAGGGGTATCGGTAATGTCGAGGAACTTGTTACGCACCTTGCGGCGATGCACGATACCGTTGGTGCCTCGAAGGATGGAGTCGTAACTCAGCTCCAGACCGAAGCGGGCAGTATCCTTGGCACCATACATGGCACCGATGGTACGGCCTGCCAGCGAACCGTAAGTTCTGGTTCGGGCATTATATTCTTCCCAGTGGAAACCGCTCTGGTAGGGTTTCAGGCGGAATACCGGGATGTCCTTTATCTCGGTGAAGGTGTTATAGTCTACACGCTTCGGATAAACCGGCCAGTGGCGGCTCATCTTGGCGCGACCTTCGGTGAGGTGTTTCTTGAAATCAGCCTCGCTCAGGTTTGGGAATATCTGGTGCAGGCAAAGACAGATGGAGTCTTGCTTGGCATCCCACAGCGAGTCGTTTTCTGCATCTTTCAGCGCCTTGAAGTCCATGAAAACCTTAAACTCCGGCAGCGAACTTGCCATCAGCTGTCCTGTGCAGCTCAAGATGTTGCCTCGGTTTGGCTTCACGGTCACGGAGTCTCTCTTCTGCCGTTCTGCCACCTTCATCCAGTAATCATGCTTGGCGGTCATGATGTAGAGCGCTTTACCCACTACGGCTATGGCGAAAATCGTCATGATGATGGCGATGGCGCTGTAGCGGGGCATTACTTTCTTGTGATCAAATTTGCTGCTCATTCTTCGGGTACGTTTATGATGTATGGAGGTTGGGTGGCGATGTGCAGCACGCTGTCTTTATTGTTCTTCAGCATGTCGAGCACATTACTTTCACGACTCTTCTCTGTTATCTGACTGCTTGTAGACAGCGCTTTGTATTTGGTGTCTTGCAGTTCTTTCTGTAGTTTATCCAATTCGATGATATCGTTCTGGATATTGTATCGGTTGGATATGTAGATGATGACAAAAAACACGATGAGGATAACGAGCCATATCTGCCGGCGTATGATCTGGGCGGTAAGAATATCTCCACCCAGAATCTTTCGCAGCGTAAAGCTCGATGATCCTGAAGCCTCTTCCTCTATGGCTTGCTTGGCAATCACTTCCTTGAGCGAAGCCTGTGGGGCTTCCTGCTGCTGTGGCTCTTCCTGCTGCAGGTTCTCCTGCTGCGGAGTTTCCTGCTTCGGCGGTTCCTGTGATGCCTGTGCCTTTTCTTCGGCTATAGGCTTCTCGCTGATGTTTATGTCTTTATTGTTTATCATTTCTTTTCTGCTATTCTTAGTTTGGCGCTTCTGCTCCTAGGGTTTCTTTCCTGCTCGTCGGCATCGGGAACGATGACCTTGTTGTTCACGAGTTTGAAAGGGGTTTCTATTCTTCCGAAGAAGTCCTGTTCTATCTTGCCTTCTGCATTACCCGCTTTCATCATGTTCTTTACGATTCTGTCTTCCAGCGAGTGATAGGTGATGACGCTGAGTCTACCTCCCGGTTTCAGGAGTTCCGTGGCTGAGCGGAGCATCTCTTTCAGGGCGTCCATTTCGTGGTTTACTTCTATGCGCAGCGCCTGGAAGAGCTTTGCCATGTCTTTCTTCTCGCGTTCCCGCTTGAAGAGGGGCTCTACGGCTGCCATGAAGTCTTTGGTGGTGAGGATGGGCTTCTCGGCTCTTGCTTTGACGAGTGCCGAGGCAATGCGGCGCGAGTTCTTCAGCTCACCGTATAGGTAGAAGATGTCAGCAAGGGCACCTTCGTCATATTCGTTTACGATGTCGGCAGCAGTCTTGCCCGCACGCTTGTTCATGCGCATGTCGAGTGGGGAGTCGAAGCGGAAGGAGAATCCGCGGGTCTCGTCATCGAAGTGATGGCTCGATACGCCCAGATCGGCTAACAGTCCGTCGAGTCCGTCTACCCCGTAGTAGCGCATCCAGTTTTTCAGGAATCTGAAGTTGGAGCATACGAAGGTGAAGTTCTCGTTTGCCACCACGTTGCGCTCTGCATCGGCGTCCTGGTCGAAACTGTACAGGTGCGCTCCCTCCGTCAGGCGCGACAGGATCTCTCTGGAGTGTCCGCCACCACCGAAGGTTACGTCTACATAGATGCCTCCTGGCTGTATGTTCAACCCGTCAACGCTCTCCTTGAGGAGCACCGGTACGTGATATGTTTCTGCTGTCTTTATCATATATCTTTTTGCTGTCTTATCGCGTTATAATATTGCGTGCGTACTTATTAATGTATAAATTTGGGTTCAAAGGTACATAAAAATCTCCATATAGCCTTACATTTTCCCACAAAATTTATAAAACTTAATGAAAAAGTTGTTTTTGGTCAACTTCACCTTCCAGTTTCGGGCATCGCCTTTTTGTTCTCATCAAGTGTGATGTTTTTGCAAAAATACGTGCAAAATGGGCTCGATTTGTCGTGATAGTTTTAAAAAACTAATAAATTTTCGCTTTTTTGCTATTTTTTTGGAAAAAATGGCACGTATTTGAAAAAGTTGAGTTACTTTTGCACTAACTTATATAAGTTTAAGCAAACATGAGTGAATCAATAGAGAAAACGATAGACATAGATAAGATTCTTAAGAGCAAGATGGGAAGCAAGGTGAAATTCGTACCGCGCTTCCTGGTTTCCTGGCTCAAGAAGATTATTCACGAGGACGAGGTGAACAGGTTCTTGTGGGAGAGCCGTGGCCTTTCGGGTACGGAATGGCTCACCGAATGTGTGCGCTATCTGAAGATGGATGTTGAAATCGTAGGCTTGGAAAACCTGCCTGACAAGAACGACGGCAAGCTCTATACCTTTGTTTCGAATCATCCTCTGGGCGGACAGGACGGCGTATGTCTCGGTTCCATCATCGGTAAGCACTATGATGGCAAGTTCCGCTATCTGGTAAATGATCTTCTGCTCAACTTGCCGGGTTTGAAACCTGTAAGTATCGGCATCAACAAGACGGGTCGCCAGAGCCGCGATTTCCCCCGGATGGTGGAGGCGGGCTTCAAGAGTGACAACCACATGCTGATGTTTCCGGCAGGCTTGAATAGCCGCAAGCGCAAGGATGGAACCATCCACGACCTGCCTTGGAAGAAAACGTTTATCTCTAAGAGTGTAGAATATCAGCGCGATGTGGTGCCTATCCATTTCGGAGGGCGCAACTCTGAGCGTTTCTACCGCATCGCCCGATTTAGCGACAAGTATCTGCCGTTCAATCTCGCCATGCTGTTCCTGGTCGACGAGATGTACAGGAATGTGGGCAAGCATTTCCGCATCTCCATCGGCAAACCGATTCCTTGGCAGACTTTTGATAAGAGCAAGTCGGCTACCGAGTGGGCGCAGTATGTTGAAGACAGGGTTTATGAACTTTAATGGTTAGCAAAACCCGGAAGAATTGTTTTATATTAAAGAAATCGTAGAATCATAGCATAGAAGAGTAATATGGAAGAAGAAATCATCCAACCGATTGACCGTGAGCTCCTGAAGAGCGAGCTTACACCCGACAAACAACTGAGAATGACCAATAAGAGCCATAACGAGATTTACATCGTTACGGCAAACGATTCGCCTAATGTGCTGAAAGAGATTGGTCGACTTCGTGAAATCGCTTTCCGTGAAGCGGGAGGCGGAACGGGCAAATCTATGGATCTTGATGAGTTCGATTTTGGTGACAACTGTTACAAGCAGCTGATTGTCTGGAATCCTGAAGCCGATGAGATTATCGGCGGTTACCGTTATCTCCTGGGTAAGGACTGGCAGCTCGATGAGAAGGGACAGCCTAAGCTGGCAACCAGCCACATGTTCCATTTCTCCGACAAGTTCCTCAAGGAGTATATGCCTTATACTGTAGAGTTGGGCCGTTCCTTCGTTTCGCTCGAATATCAGAATGTACGTACCAACACCAAGAGCATCTTTGCTCTCGACAATCTCTGGGATGGTTTGGGTGCCTTGACGGTTCTCTATCCGGAAGTAAAATATTTCTTCGGCAAGATGACGATGTATCCGTCTTACATCCGTCGCGGCCGCGACATGATTCTCTATTTCCTCAAGAAGCATTTTGATGACAAGGAGAACCTCGTAATCCCGATGAAACCGCTGAAATTGGATACTCCGGAGAGTGATTTGGCAGCCATCTTTACAGAAGATGATTTCAAGGCAGACTATCGCATTCTGAACCGTGAGGTTCGCAAGTTGGGTTATAATATCCCACCTCTTGTTAATGCCTACATGAGTCTGAGTCCTACGATGAAGCTTTTCGGTACCGCCATTAACTATGGTTTTGGTGATGTAGAGGAGACCGGTATCCTCATCGCCATCGATGAGATTCTCGAAGAGAAGCGAGTCCGCCACATCAACAGTTTTATTGAGGAACATCCTGAGGCTCTGAAGATAACGAGCGGAGCCAATAATGTGATTTATAAGGAAAAAGATATCTAAGATATACAGAAGAAGAGGAGTTTCGCAAGTTTAGCCCCACACGCCCTGAAAGGGCAGAAGCTCCTAGCCCAGGGCATCGCCCTGGGTAATTACG